>Ga0114969_10000272_pt1 | contig 43735 bp, 63 predicted proteins | sample M_130807_MF_Meta_FD_87316 | JGI IMG/M metagenome (GOLD analysis project Ga0114969, IMG submission 87316) | Freshwater microbial communities from Lake Montjoie, Canada to study carbon cycling - M_130807_MF_MetaG | ecosystem: Environmental > Aquatic > Freshwater > Lake | place: Lake Montjoie... | reverse complement strand
CCAGATCAACCAGTGCTCAATATGCTTTTCATCTGTAAAGCTATTAACGTCTTTATTATTTAAATAAATATAAACTTTTTGTAGAACATCGCAAGCATCATGATATTTTGCCAAGCCACATGCAATATTAATTAAACTATTATACATTCTTTCGTATATTTCAATCTTATTCATAACTCAAGTATAACTGCTGAGATGTAGAAAGCAAGTAGTTTCTAAAATCAATACCAACTTGTAAAGTACAATGCTTTTTTTAAACTCTTTAAATAAAAAGTAGCTTTCTCAATAAAAGCAAAATCATCATAATCAGCTTTTTGAAATGGATATTCGTCTAGCCAATCCATGTCATCTTTTAAAAATTCCAAATCTTCTAAAGTAATTCTCACGTACTCACAATTGAATTGGTGCTGAGACGTATCTCCGCCTTTTCTTTTAAATAGTCTAGTAGCCCACCTATGTAGAGGGAAATGCTTTCTCCAATACATGATTTCTTCTTTTTGACTATTTTCTTTAAAAGAAAAATCATCAATTACATCCCCTAGTTTTACTGCATAACAGTGTGAATCTAATCCCATATTAAGCCCCGTATAAAATTTTAGCCATTAAATATTTATTTTTATCTTCAACTCTAAATATATAATTTGGACCTTCTGTTTTGAGAAAACTTAATCCAAATGCTCTATCAAGTTCTTGATTCATTACTTCATAATCTTTAATTCCTAATATTTCAATTGCATATTCAGTTGAAATTCCATGAAAAGCAGTAAAAACTTCTTCAAAATTTTTAATATGAATTGATGCTATATTAGAATCCATATTTTAATCGTGCCCAAAGAAATTTTTCTTTATTTACTATTTTTAAATAGCCTTCTTTTTCATCATTTGACCAATAACCTTCGTCATCAATTGAAGCTAAACCAAGCTTTGCTGGAAGTCTACGCCAATTTGCAGAAAGATCAACAAAATGTTGACTTAAATACAATTCCCTTAATTTCAAAGTTAAATCAAGTGGTAACATTTCAGATTCCATATTTTAATTTAGCCCAAAGCCATTTTTCTTTGTTTTTAATTTTCCAATTGGGTACTCGATCTCTCTCGAAAGATAAACCAATAGTTTCTAGGAAATTTCTCCATGTCATTGTTAAGTATTCTTCTTCGTATCGCTCTTCCCTCCAAGTAAAATGCATCCTTTGAACTTCCTCTTCAGATAATCCATGATCCAAATATAATTTTGAGAATTTTGTTTTTTTATAAATCATATTTTAATTGCGCCCAAAGAAATTTTTCTTTATTAATTATTTCAAATTTAAAATAAGTATTGTATGGCTTGTCAATTTGATCAGAAAATTCTGTGTTTATGAATTTAAGACCAAGTAGAGATTTACTTATTTTTTGAATTCTTGGATCTTTAAGATGCCAATTTTTATATACAGGATAATGGCATCTTAGTTTATTCCAAAAATTATTAGATGAAATCTTATATTCCATACTTCAATTTAATCCAAAGAAATTTTTGTTTATTTATAATTATAAATGTTTTATCCAACTCCCAAGGTACGACGGACTGATGTTCGCGTGGAGTTTTGCAATTGCGTAATCCAAAAAATCTTTCATCTAATACGTCTCTATTAACAAGCCACCATTCGTCTTCTGGTGTTTGATTGCAAATATCATTAAATATTTCCCAATATTTATCGGCGCGAATTGTAACTATTTCATTAATTTCCATAATCATATGGACCTGATAAATAGGGATATTCTTTTTCTAATTCAAGAAATAGCTCTATCGGCAGTATCTTCAATATATTCATCTGGGTTCATAATGTTCTTTTACGCCACAGTAAGTGCATTTCTTTTCTTCGTTTTCATTGCCAAGAAATACTCCCATTCTACAACTAGTACAATGTACGTATGGCGCTACATCGTTTTGAGAAACGGTAGTAATTATATTTTCTGGAGAAAAGCCTGCGCAGGCCGCTGGTGGACAATTGATTAATTGAGCGGGTTTTTTAATTTCAAAAGTAATTTCTTCTTTTGCTGGCTTGATTAATTGTTCGGAACTTACTTTAGCACCGACGAATATTAGAGGAACAAGGAACAGTATTTTTTTCATATACCCTACAATAAATTAGCACTCTACAGTTGTCAAGTGTAGAGTGCTAAGAATGTGTGCGTTAGCTATTATTTTGGAGCAGGAATGGAAAAATAACCATTTTTAAATTCCTTAGTTTGCAACAAGATTTGGCAGTGATCACACTTTAAAAAATGTGCATCAAAAACAGGCTCGATTCCCTTTTCAGACAATTCAAAAATCACGCCTTGATTTGAATCTTCTAAATGACCTCTTTGACAAGATTGACATTCTGCATTAATATATGGATATGTTTTATTCATTTTATTTGTTGTTTTTGCTGAGTCTGCGTAGAGATAACCAAAAATTGATGAACTAATTAATAAACTTAGAATTATTTGTTTCATTTTTTTAAAAATTTTAATTCGTCTTCCAGAGCTGAGATCTTTTCTAATAGTTGATCTCTTTGATTTCTTAAACACTGTACAGACTGTCTATCTTTTCCAGATGAATCTATATCAGTTCCGCATCCAAAAAAATCCCAGATACCTGATTCTGGCGCTCGACTTGCTTTACAGTAAGGGCATTTGATTTTCATCTTCTTCAAGTTTTGGTAAATTATCTACAAGAATCTTATTTAAAGCTTCATTGAATGTCAAGTTATTTATGTGAGAATAAATAATAAATCTAATTAAAGTGTCTTTATCATAATCAGCTAAATTAATTTCCATTGTTTCTAATTTTTTGTTTGTTTCGACGCTATTCATCTTCTTCGTTAATTTTAAAATCCCAAAATCCAAATAAAAAACTAAGTAAAATAAAAGGTAATGCTATTGTTGCAATTGTTACAATAAATAATCTTTTAATAAAATTTTCAAAAAAATTTAAAAAATTATTTACTATTTTTAGCATAATCTTGTAAAATTAAATCTATAATTTTTTCTGCCATTCCACTCATTGAATCATAGTTCCAATAAAAAAATTTATCTTTTTCTGGAAGTATTTCATTTATGATGTTAAATGCTTCTTTTTGTTTTTCTGTATATTCGGTTATGCTTGGTCTAGCTTGAGATGCTTCAGATAAAAATCTAGCGACTTTATTTGAGGCCATGAGTGTAGCAAACTGTAATGCGGCTGTAGCAGGTTCTACAGTTTTCTTAGTGGTCGTACAGCCATTCTCTACCATTACTAGCCAACAGCCATTTTCAAGGCCATTGTAACCTTCGCTATCTCGAACTGGATAATATTTTTTTCCTCTTTTTTCGTATAAGGTCATTTTTTGAATTTATCTAAAATTGAATCATTTTTTTGAACTGCTAAAAAGTTTTTACCAAACTCTAAAATTTCATAATCTAAATTTTCTAAAAATATTTTTAGTTCAGATTCATTGGTTTTAATTCTTTCAATTAAAAGATAAGGTTTATGATCTTTAATGGTTTGTAATGCTCCATTTAAAACATTTATTTCCATTCCTTCTACATCAATTTTTATAAAATCAACACGATCAAATTTAAATGAATCAATTGCTACTTGTTCAATTGTATTTAAATTATTTTCATAATCTAAATCTTGTCCAATAAATTCATTATTATGTGATTTTTTAATTTCAAAACTGCCATAACTTGCATTTTTTAAATAATTAATTTTTGGAATAGAAATCATTTTATCTTCTTCTCCAATTGCAATATTAATTGCTTTTACATTAAAACAATTATTAAGAATAATATTACCCGCTAATGCATAATAAATATGTTCTTGAGGTTCAAAAGAAAATACAAATCCCCAACCTGTCATTACTTTTGCCCATTCTATTGTATGCACGCCAATATTTGCTCCACAATCAATTGCAACGACACCTTGACCAAACTTTTCAGCTCTATGCGTCAATAGATTAATAGCTAATGATATATCATTAATATCATAATGCCCATACTCTAATAAGTCGTGTCCAACTCCATATTTTCTATCATCAACTCCTGCATAATCATTTTTATTTACAATATAAGTTCCTTGAATTGTTGATGTTAATATAAATGCTGTTTGTCTTTGAGGTATTTGATTTGTCATATTATTGTTGTATGTAAATTGTTTCTCCAAATGGAGCTACTGCTCTACATGAACCATAACCAACGAATAAAGTGTCGCAATAATTTGCATCACCCCATCCACCGCATGGATATAAGTCAGTAAACATAATAAATAGTTTTGGTTCAATGTCAAACTTTTTCATGTATTCCCAATTGCATTCAAAATCAGTACCTCCGCCACCTTTTGGTTTGTATTCCAAAATATTTGAATCATCGTAAGATGAATAATCTTTTTCATTATATACTTTTGTATCAAAAGACCAAATCTTAATATTCCATGAATTAAATTCAGAAATAATACCGCTAATTTCACCCATAAATTCTGCTGCGATATCATCACCAATAGATCCCGACATATCCATTGCAATACAAATATCAATTTCATCTTCAACAGTCATACTTGGAAAGATAATTCCATCCATATTTCCGCTTCTACGATTAGGTCGCATGAAAGAGAAATCTGTTTTTATTTTTGATTTAATTCTATCTCTAAGTATGTCTTGCCAAGGAAGTTGAGGGCAAGTAATACCATTAATAAGTCTATCAAATCCAGCTGGAATTGATCCAGCATCCATGGTTTGAGAAGCTTTAATTAAATCTTCTTTTATTTTACTAACTAACTGTTTTTTTTCCTCTTCGCTTTTTGGTGAGCCATCTTCGTTTCTATCCATATCCATATGTTTATCTGCAAGCATCTTGGATAGCTGATCAATATTTAATTTGGGAGTTTCTTTATAAAGAATATTATATACCTGCTCCGCAGTCATTCCATCAAATTTTTTATCATCTAAATGATTTTTTGGAGCTTTGCCTATTTTATTTATTCTCAATAAACCATTGATTACATAATCAGTGGCAATATTCCAAAGAGTTTTATTTCTTTCTCCCATGCGAATGAAATGCTGCCAACATACATGACTCACTTCGTGAGCGTACAGCCACATTAATTCAGCAATTGTAAAATCTTTAATACCCTCTGGATTATAAAAGAAATTGCTTCCATCTGTTGCGGCAGTCATGGGAACTCCTTTTTCAAATTCCCAGTCAACAACTTTGACATTTAATCCAGAAGCTAGACTGCCAAAAAAGGGCAGACGCATAAGCATCTGCACCTTTGAGGCGATCAACTTCTCTTCAATTGATAGATCTTGTTCTTTATTGAAGAGGCTCATAATTTTATTCTTGTATGAAGATATATTTTTCTACTTTTTCTACGAAATCCTTATACGTCGTAAGTTTTTCGGGATCGATTGGTAATTTATAATTTCTAATCGATGTTTTAACTCCCATCACAATAACTTCTTGTGGAAAGTTGTCAAGCATGAATCGGTAGAAATTATCAACATGAGTTAGCCAATTTTTATCATTAATAGTTTCTTTTAATTCCAAACAACAATTTGCAATTATAGAGTACAACAAAGAAATATCTTTCTTATAAGAAAACTTCTTTAATTTACCAGATAGAATATCTTCTACCTTTGGAAGTTTTGCAGTAGTCTTCTTAAACGTCATGAAAGAAATTGCAAGACCTTCTCCGATTGTTCCCGCCAGAAGCGCAGTCAGTAAACTCTCTGAAGATTTTGAACGCTTGCCTTTAGTAATAAACTTGTTAGCAAAAGTCCAACTACGAGGAGTTGCAAATGCTTTGGAGGCAGACTTAGGATTAAAATCATATAAATCTTTCTTAGACCAAGATAGATATCCTACGATTGAAGAGTCAATGTCATTCTTAATAGCCCAATTCAGCCAACAATTAAAATTAGGTTTTAATTCAACGTGAGTGAAGCGATTTGCCAGTGGCGCAGGCATCTTATATGAGATACCCCGATCATTCTCTCTATTTCCAGCAGCAACAATGTCAACTGCTGGAGGTAGTTGATACTCTCCAATCTTACGATTAAGAATGAGTTGGTATGCACCTGCTTGCACAGTTGGAACTGCACTAGGCATTTCATCAAGAAAAACAATAGAATTGTCAGTAACTACCTTTGGTAATTCTGATGGTGCTGCCCATTTCATTTCCTTAGATTCGCTATCGAAATAAGGAATGCCACGAATATCTGTTGGCTCCCATAAAGCAAGACGAATATCAATTACTCTGCGATTAGTTTCTTCACCAATTTCATGAATGATGTCTGATTTACCAATCCCTGGTGGCCCCCAAATCATTACTGGTTGACGAACTTCAAAGCAGTCATAGATTGCTTCTTTTAATTCGGTTGGAGACAAAGAAATTGTATTAATTGTTGCGGCAGTTTGAGTTTGCATTTGTAGGTATGCTAGTTGGGCTAGTTTTATTTGTCAATAGTTTTTGAAAATTTTTCGCGCAAATCGCAAAGTGTGGTTGAAAGCATGAAGCCTACATTGCCACTAGTTGTTTTTAATTTTTTGGCAATTTCTTCATATTTTAAATCATGAACAAATCTTAATTTTAAAATATCTTTTCGCTTTTTTGGCAATTGTTCCACCATCCAAAGTAATTTTTTAATTTTTTCTTTCGAATCTAAACTCTCAAAAGGATTTTTATCTTCACTAAATACTTGATCATGATTTTCATCAAGAAGAACAAAATTTTGTCTTTTAAGTATTTTTAAAGAACAGTTTCTACATACAACAAAAAGCCATTGATGAATATGATCTTTAATTTTTCCCATGTCTTGTTTTGCCAAACGCTTAAAAACTTCTTGTACGCAATCTTTTGCATTTTCATTGTTTTTAAGTATTTTATAAGAATAGGCAGCCAATCTTGGTTGATATTCTTTGTAAAGTTCTTCAATCGTATTCATGGTGAAATTATGAACTGCTTATTTCAAAAGTCAAGAGCCTATTTTTGCTGATTTGTCCTCAACAAGAATGTAAACCTTTTCAGATTCTAGATACTGAACTTTATAAGTTATTTTTTTATCTCTATATACTAATGCACCCGCAAAGATTCCATCATCCGTTAAAACAAATCCAAATCCAGCATCTTTCTCATTTAACACGTCACCAAAAACTTTAAATATTTTATTATTTAATAATTCGGTAGATTTAATTAAACCATTTATAATCTTACCATCAATAAGATAAAGTTTAACGGCATCACCTGGTTTCAATGTTATGATTGATCTTGGATTGAAAACTCCTTTATCTGTAGTTAAAGAAGTTTCTTGATCTATTTTTAATGAAAAAGGGTTATCATCTTTTTTGATTGCTAAACATGTCGATGTTAGCATTATGAATAATAAGAATATTTTCATGAATTTATTGTGGGTATCTCTTTTAATTTTTCAATTATGAAGTTTTTGCTTCTCAATGATTTTTCTTTCTGAGTTTGTCCAGTTACGTATCCCAAACAAAATCCTCCAATATTACTTAATACAATACAAATTATTGCTAATTTAATTATTCGACTGGTTCCGTAGTTATTTTGAAATTTATATGTCATATTATCTTTGAGGTATTGATTTTTTTTCCATTATTTTTTCTATTTCGAACATTGAAAGAGGTTTTGAGTGAATGTCCCATCCACAATCTAAAATCTTAGATTGTTTTGTTTCTATTCTTGAGGATGGATTTTTGCCATGAGAATGTCCGCAAAGATGCATCGATCCTTTAAACATGTTGTCCCATGCCATTATTGGAAAATGAAAACATACAAATTCTTTTTTTTCATATCTCATTGTTAAATAATATTCAAAATTTAAAAAAATAAAATCATATATTTGTCTTTTTAAAGAAAAAAGGGGTTGGTTATGGTTTCCCCAAAGATTCCAGAATTCTTTTATTTTTAATTTTGAAAAAATTTCAAGCAATCTTGATTCTGAAGTATTTAATGATAGATCTCCAAGATGCAATAAGATTCCATTCTTGCCGACTTTTTCATTTATTACCGCAATGATATCTTCATCCATTTCTTCTGAAGAGACGTAGCCTCTATCTGCATAAACAAATTTTTGTTTATGTCCAAAATGAAGATCGGAAGTTACAAACAAATTATCATACTGACACTTCGTCAGTTTCAACATTGGTTTCATACGAAATTATTGAATAATATTTTTTTGCTTCTTTCCAACAAATATTGTCTACAATTTCAGCAAACAATTTATCTCCATTTTTTTGTCCTAAATAAATTCCAAGATCATCTGCAAATTTAAGCCATTTTTCATTCATTTGATCTTCATTTTTTAAATTAAAAGGCTCACTTCCAGATTCAAGCCATTGTTTAAATGCTCGATAAAATGAATCTTGATCAATTAATTGGTATTTATTTTTTTTCATATTGATAATCTTTAATTCTTGGAAAGCCGTCTTTTTCAATTATATTTTCTGAATGGTTTGTTCTAAGTTCTTCGTCGATCAATGACCACTGAATCTGACTTGATGAATAATATATTGTCGCATAAAATAGATGAAATTTTAATTCGTATTCTACTAAATACTTTTTAAGAGCTTTATTCAATAAATCTTCATTTAATTTTGAAGGAAGAATTTTAATTTCTATTGTTCTGTCAACATTTGGTCTTTTATTTGTAATACTTGAAGATGTCATGTTGATTCCAACAAAGTGTTTATGCTGTCCAGCTAAATAAAATAGAATTCTAAATAAACCTTTACGCTTGGGCATTTTACCAGTCTTCAAGTATTTGAAGATCATGGCTCCTTTTAATTTTTGTTCTGCGCTTGAATCACTCATTTTGCCAATTCTTTAAAATCCAAGAACTAGAGTTAGCTTTTGTTTCGCCGCCAACTCCGAATACAAATTCCAAATTATCATCTTTCAAATCCATTTCTGGAATATTGTTTTTAGTTCTATCTCCTCCATTTGCAAAAATAATTTTTGTAAGTGGATTTCTTTCTCTAACATGAAGAATCGCATCTTTTGCAGAACCGTCTGAATCATCAAATTCAATTATAAAATCAACAGCTTTTAAATTTGATAAAATTGTAGCTCTTTCAGTCCAATTCAAAAAAGGTTTCCCTTTTTTCTTCGTAAGCCATTCGTCAGTATTTGGAGCAACATACAAAATGTCACCTAATTTTTTTGCTTCATTTATGTATTGAATATGTCCAGAATGAATTGGATCAAATCCACCAGAAACAATAACTACTGTTTTAGTATTAACTAGCATATTTTAAAAGAAAAAATGTACAAAGTTTTTTATCAATAACTTGAAGTTTATAAATAAGATCATGTTGAGAATCAGGAATTAATCCTACATAATGAATTCCATAATAATTATTAATAATTTCATTAATAAATTGTTTAGAAAAAGAATTCAGTTGATGAAATTTATGATATGCAACTTGATCAATTAAAGATTTTGACGCTTTATGTTCTGTTAGTGCTTCAACAATAAATTCATTAAATTTGTCAATAGGTACTGATATAAATGTAGAACCCTGCATATAAAGATAATATTCTACAAATATCTAATGTCAATTAAATTTTTCATGATTCGTGTAATCATATTATATGTTATCAGTAGTATCTCCCTTATTGACTATTTTAAATCAAATTAAAGTTTACCATTGGCAAACTAATAGTTTTTCTGAACACAAGGCGTTGGATATGGCTTATGAACAATTTGAAGAATCTATTGATGAATTTATTGAGAAATATCAAGGAATTTTTGGTCGAGTAAAATCTGCATCTGGCTCGTTTCTTCTTGAGTTAGAGAATCTTCAGACAGTAAGCAGTCCAACAGAAGAAGTTCCTGAAACTGTAGGTCTTCAAGGGAAAATAGATCAATGGATTGCATATTTAAAATCTTTTAGTAATGACTCTGATATTGGAAATAAAACAGATTTATTAAATATTCGTGATGATATGTTAGGTACTCTTAATCAATTAAAGTATTTGATTACTTTGGATTAAAGTTTTTTCATATCTAATTTTGTTACTTGGGCATGGGGCTTTTTCTTTGAAATTGCCTCTTTTTGCTTTTTAAGGACTTTTAATTCGTCTTCATAAGATTGAATTTGCTCTTCAACAGAAGTATATAAAAATCTTTTTTGAATTGGAATTAAATTGCCTTGAATTGTTGATGGATCTAGCAAATGCCATTCTGCTGTTTTTCTATCATACTCAGCAAACCCTTCATCTAAAAGCATTTGCTTGTAGTAAGAAGTTGAATCTGCATAACCTTTATTGTATGCAAGTTCATCATGATAAGATCTTGATAGCACAGTAAAAGTTGCGCTAGAGATTGTTAATCCAAGTATTATTGCTGCAGTTTGAAATTTCATAATTATTTTTTAGCAAACCAATCGGGTTGTGAGCGACGAGTCCATGTAACAAAGGGCTTGTCGTGCTGGTAATATAGACGATATTTACCAACGGAGTCAAGCGAATTAAAGTCAGGATGCTGGCGACACTGCATTGTTGGAGCAATAGCTACTGCAAATTCTGTCTGAGTGCCATCTGCAATAGTAGACTTGTCGAAGTTATCAGCTACCCACCGAATAAAACCCATAGAAAAGTGTGGATTGTAGCCACGATAAATACGCTCAGATTCAAGGGAAAAAGCATGATCAATGCTCCAGAAGAGATTAGCCAAGCTTTCCCGCATCCACTTAGATACAGGATGATTGAAATAAGAATGCTTGCGAGGTTGACCAAGACTATTAGGTGGAGCAGATTTAAGAGCATCTAAGGTGAAGCAGTTAGCCATCATTTGAGCGCATTCAAGTACAATTTTATTGCAATGTTGATCGCAGTTGTATTGTGCGGCTGTTGTTGGGTTTGAATCTAGGCAAAATAAGTTCATGCGTACAAAATAACAAATCCCTCAACTTTCGTCAAGGGATTTGCGAACTTCTTTCCAAATTTTCAAGTCATGTTTCTCATTTATTTGTAGAGACTTAAGCATTAAAAATTGATATAATTTATAATCATCAAACTTGCAAGCCAAATCTCCTAAGTAATAAAAAAACAAGCAGTAAATTTTCCAGAAAAAAATCATTTATTAAAAAATTGTCTTATATGAAAATAAGGATCTTTATTTGCCTCCATATTTCTGAGTGCTAGTGCGATAGCTTTTTTGATTCCAGTAGATTTTATATAAGAATCTTGTTCTGAGCATACTGAAGTTCCTTTACCCAATTCTTTATGATCTTTTGAAGCGATCTCAATGACTGTTTCACCTCCTTTTCCAGAAAGGAAAAATTCTTCTGTTAATTTTTCTATCGAATCAGGATGTGGGGCATTTCTTTTTTTATTTTTTGAACTTTGAAATGGAGCAAAAAATTCAGTCTTCTTGCCGCTTCGTGGATCAAAACGATGAAATTTTCTAATATGAGTTACTCTAACTTTAAATCCTTGTTGCCGCAGTTCGTGAACAGTTGGTAATTTTTTCATTTTTATTTTAATTTTTATCTCTGAGAATCCACTCTGGATCTCTTTCTTTATTGTCAATCGAAACTACTTCAAAGTCAATCAAAAACAGTCTGCCATTTTCATTTTCTACAATATTTTTCCAACGGATGTCGTTATGGTAATAACCCACAGATTTCAATTCGTCAACCATAAAACGAATTTGATGCTTAAATTTATATCTTTCTTTAGGTGGATATTTTAAATTTAAAGAAATGCCGCAATATTCTGTCCAAATAGTTTTTTCTACATCGTTCCATCGAACCAAACGTGGAATATAAGACAATACATGGTTAAAATTAATATAAAAATCTCGTTCCCTTTCATATTTATTTTTTGTTTGGAATTGTTTTTTTACGAGGTGTGTATTTTCTTTTTGGTCCCACACTTTTTCTACTGATATCGTTGCTATGCCTTTTTTGAATTTCATTTTTTTCAGAGAAGAATTTTATAATTACTGCCATTATTATAGTTAAACCAATGGATGAACTCACTATACAGATTCTTTTAAAGGATTTCAAGGATTTTTGACACTTATCGTTCTCTTTTTTTGAAGTTTCTAAATGGCAATCAAGCAAAGAATTAATAATGGTTAAAATTTCATCTGTATTTTTATATAATTCACCACTGTCTAACGTATCCATTGCAAAATCTACTGCATTTTCAGATTCAAAATTTTTAATAATTTTTTCCCAATATTTATCAGCTTCCAATGTTTTTATTTGTAATTTTTCTATCAACTCTTTTTTATGGCAGGGTGTATTTTCAAAATAGTACTGTAATTTTATTTTTGCTTCTGGAAATCTATGTTTCATTTCTTCAAGTTCGTCTTTTGGAGTTGTAATTTTATGTGCAACTTTAACTACGCCATCTACAGTAACACAAGAGTAAGTGTCAAATATAGGTGATAAATAATCGTTACATAATGTAAAATGCTGTTCCACCTTATCAAAAGCATCATTTGCGCTATCATTAATTATCTTTCCAAAAAATGCCATGCAAAGAATTAATCCGCCAAGAAGAATAACAAAAATTTTATTTCTGTTTACTTCTAGTTCTATGTGATTTGTTATGTGATCCGTTATTTGTTGAGTCGTGCTTTTTTCCGCCATAAAAATTACCTTTCTTTAACTGTACTAAAAATGAATGAGGATCTTGAGCGAATCCATGAGCTAATTTTACTGCTCCTTTTAGTAATTCTGGAGCATCTAATCCAGCTAAAGTATATATGATGGCTTTATACATAAAATGCATTTTAATTTCCTCTAAGATTACCCAAGTTATAGTACTGCAAAACATTGCAGCTATTAAATTTTTAATACACTGTATTATAGTTACCTTTCCAGATGCCAGTGCCAATCTAGCCATCATGCCTGCAATCCCAACAACCAATACTAACCAACCTCCATCTATAAAAGAATGAAGGAGTTGCACTAATTCAGTTGAAGACTGTACGTCATCCATATCTTAATTTACACAATAAAAAACCCGATTCTTTCGAATCGGGTTTTAAATTAATTTTAAATATTATTACTTTTTGTCGCCTTTATCTTTAGCTTTACCTATATTTAATGCTAAAAAATCAATCAATTTATAGACTTTTCCAATAAAAGTATCATCTTTTGGAGTTGGAGTGAGTGCAGCTAAAGCGGAAGCTCCAGTTACAATCGATGTAAGAGCACCAATAATTTGATCAGAATGGCTTGTTACCCATGTGATTATTTGTATCATATACTCTTATTTACACATAAGAGCTTTCCATGAGACTGGGAAGTGCTTTTCGGCCAAATTATTAATCTGGTCTGCAATATCTCTTGTTTCTTTTTGAGTGTCTTTCTTTAGGCGAAGTTTGCATACTCTAGCAAAAGCAAACAATGTTCCTGACCAATACCATTCAGTATACATATTCTGAGGAAGAATCATTCGTGCTTGTTCAGCACAAACGCCCATATCAATCATGGCGTGATACAATTCTCTAGCCATGTTTACTACTGCTTTGGGCTGACATTCTTCAGCGAATGTTAAATTAACAAATTCATCTTCATAGCTGCCTTGTTTCTTATCTGGATTCTTTTTTCTCCACTTTTCTGGAAAATAGAATTCTGGATCGCTATCTACATAACGACGAGAGATTTCATTCCATACAAGTCCAACTTGATGCTTTCCAAGCTGGCGGGAAACAAAAATTGGAGCTTTAATCCTAAACTGAAGAGAACAATGTCCAAAAGGAGTCCAATGATTCTCGCGAGCAAGAAAATTAATTAATTTTTTATCTCCTTCTTTTAAGCATGGGGTATATTGATCCGAAATAGTTCTGATGTCAGGATCAACGTCCTCTTCATAATCATAATCCCAAGTTGATTGTTTATCAAATGAAACTCTTGCTGCATTAGCGACTGTTAAGTCACTACCCATTTTATCTATAAAATCTACCTTCATCTAAGATATGTTTCGTTATGAATTAAATTTTTGATTGCAGATCTGCTAACTCCATATTCGATAGCTATTTTAAGCATAGATTTTCTTTTTCCATTTGGGAATAGATAAGTTTTTCTTATTTCGTCCGCTTGTTCTTTGGATAATTTTCTTCTTTCAAAATTTACTTTATATCCAATTTCTTTTCTTTTTTCAGCTGGAATATCTTGCCTATTATCAGACTGTGTTCCTATTTCAATATTATCAAATGAAAAATCCCATTTATTTCCATTTAAATGTCTAACTTGTACACCTTTATCAAACATTGCATTTCCAAATTTTTGATATGCAACTATTTTATGAATAGGTACTGTATAAGATTTTTTATTTAGACGAATAGCTATTTTAGGATAACCTTTATAATTATCCGCTAATTTTAATTCTTTACCTTTTGGAGTAAAAACTTTGCCATTTAAAATTTTATAACCTTTTTTACAAGCAAAAATTGTAGCTAAATTTGTTTTTGATAATTCCATTATTGCATTGTAACTTGACGCTCCAATTTACGAAAACGATAATCGCTATGCCAAACTTCATCAGTATCTGGCGTATATAAACCATCACTTGTTTGTATCGTTTGCTTTGCTTTCAATCGGAGAATAAGTGGCTGATAAATGTTTGCAGTACTTTTGTTCGGCACAGAGTTGCATGAACACAGCATCAGCGATATCGTTAGAATCGTTAGTGCCTTCAGCCCTAAGATTTTCGATTTCTTTGCGGAGTTGCGTTTGACGATTTCTTGATTTTTCGAGGATGTCATAATAAAAAGATTTGTTTTTAAGTTCTAAATATGCTGATATTGCTTTAATTAAATTAGCGATTAGTGATAATAACATATTAATCTCCTTTCTCTATGCGAATTGAATCTTCATCAAAGTGTTGTGTAGAAAACTCAAACACTTCCGATGTATCAATTGCAATAATTCTATGAATTATTCCAACAGGAATGTGAAAGCTATCTCCCGCTAACAATACTACTTCATCAGCATCATTCATATCTTCGCTTTTGCCATAAATTATCGATATACATCCAGACTGTACATACATTACTTCGTCTTTTAATTTGTGGTAATGCCAAGATAATTTTTTTCCTTTTACGATATGTAAAAGTTTACCGCAATACTTTTCGGTATTAGTTATCCATAATTCATAGCCCCAACCTTTAGGAATAAAAGTGTGTGTTCTATTGTAGTTGAATTCTTTTTCTGAATATGCACTCATTGTTTATTAATAAATCTTTGTGTGTTAACGACTTCTAATTCTCCATCTTCATGAATAATTAATAATTCATTTAAAAATGAATCAACATTTATACTCATACTAATTTGATCATGTTTTTTTGATCGAATTTTATTATTTGGGGTGTGTCCTACAATTTCAACAATTCCATCATGTTTTTGGATATTTTGCCAATCATTCCAGAGTAATCCTCCAACATGATGATTTCCGCCCCTACTATAATCAGCTGCATATAAACAACCAATTTCAGAATATGATCGAGCTTCTAAAGCTAGAATAGCTTTATTTATTTTTTGTTCAATGGTTTCTGTGGTCGTTCCGACCAAAGGATGCTGAAACCAATAATCAGTGATGCCAGCATGAGAAAACCAGAAGTCCTGTTCATAATGAAAGTATTTTAATTTACACCAATCTTCTTCAGAAACAATATCATTAATTACATCGTATTTCCAAGGTTCGTATCCAGAACAGTATATTCCATTTTTATCTTTAATTCTATATTGGATGTCATGATTACCCATTAAGGTAATTGTATCTGGACGATGAACAAAATGCTTAAATAGTTTTGCTGTCGCTATAGTATCTTTTTCTTTTTCACCAAAATTATCAAACCAGTCTCCAACTTGGATAATTGGACCACTCCAAACATTTAAAATTTGGATTATTGTTTTATGGCGAAGATGAATATCACCAATTATTAATGTCTTTTTCATCTAAAAATTTTTTTTCAGCTTCTTTTCTTAAATTCTTTTCAAGCTTATCGAGAGAATTAAACAAAGGCAAGAAGAATCTTTTAATTTTCCATCTTGCATCTTGTAAGAATGATGCAGTCTTCCACTGCCAAGTTGATCTTATATTTTCCCATTTTTCTTGATGAATTTTTGTTTCTTTCGCTTCTTTTTTTAAATCTGTTCTTTCAATTGATTTGATTGAAATTGGTTCAACAAGTTTTCCTTTTTTAACATGAGCTAAAAAAGTGATAAAAATTCGCTCTTCTTGAAAAGTAAATAAATCATAAAATTCAACATAAGCAGTTCTAGTGTCTTCAATTTTTTCTGGAGGTGAAATTTGTTTCCATTCTCCAAAATTAAATCCTTTTTTCTTTATATCTGTTTCAGCTGGAGGAATATATTCTTGATTTAATTTTTCCCAATAAAAACATCCATTCTCATCAATATAAAAATTAGTTAAAAAATTATCTAAATCTTTTGTTTGAAAATGAAAAAAATCTTTATATTTACTCATTTCCAATTCAAAGCCATATTGACTTATTAATGGATAAATAAGGGTTTCGTGCGCGTGAATAGTATCAAACATTCCGATTGGATTAACCCTGCCTTTCTACTTTAATGTTTGATAATGTTTGCGTGTAATATATTGCATGGATCATTTTTATGTTATTTATAAGATAGTAAATAAAATTAATAATAAATTTTATATTGGAGTTCACAAGACTAAAGATATTAATGATAATTATTATGGATCTGGATTCAATATTAAAGCGGCAATAAAAAAATATGGAATTGAAAATTTTGAAAAAATAATATTACATATTTTTACAAAAAGAAAAGATGCTTATGCTAAAGAAAAAGAACTTGTTACAGATGATTTAATTAAAAATTCAATGTGTTATAATTTAAAAATTGGAGGAGATGGAGGTTTTGATTTTATAAAACAGCAAAAAAAACACACATCATGCCTTGGAAAAAAAATTATTCATAATAAATTAACAAAACAAACAACAAAAGTAGATTTAGTTAATCTACCGCAATATCTTGTAGATGGTTGGGAATTGGGATTTTTACCAGAAAGTTTAGAGAAAATGTCAAAATCTGGTAAGAAAAAAATTCAAAGTGAAGATCAACGAAAGAAAAATTCAGAAACTAAAAAAAATAGTTATTTAATGGAAAATACTTTAACAAAGCAGAGAAAATTTATTAAAAAAGAATTATTGAATGAATATTTAAATGCTAATTGGATTTTATTTGATAGAGGTCAAAAATGTAGGGGAAAAAAAATGATCATAAATATAGAAACAAAAAAATGTATTAAAGTAAATAATGAAGAAATTGATTTCTTTCTACAGAAAGGATGGAAAAAAGGTAGAAAAATTAAATAGAAGTTAAATAATTTATTTTACCAGTGCAGTTGGCAATTCGTTTGCGTAACTTTTTTGTTTTATTTTTTTTATTTAAAAAGTGATCTTTTAATTTTGGCAAATGATCTACATGTCTTTCTTGTGAAGCTCTTTGGCTTTCGTAATAAAGATGATCTAAAGCTTCAAAAATTAATTGAATTTCTTCATTTGATAAAACTACATTAGCTTTCATGCACTATTTGTTTAATTTTTTCCAATGTTCTCTGTTTTTCTTCGTTTGCTCTCATGCAATAATGAGCAATATATTGAACTATTGTATCTGGATTATTTTTAACAAATTGTATTACTTTTTTCATTCCCTCTACATTTGAGAAGATTAAATCAGTAGTAATTGGATAGCCAGATTTATGAATAGTGCCAAGACATTCTTCAGAAAAAATTGGTACTACATTATAATTTAATGCTTCATAAAATCTATTTGCTAAATGATTGTAATGAGTATGCGTTGTTTCATCCTCAATATATAATGAGCAATGATAATCTTTTAATCCCTCTTTATTCCAATCAATGCGTGGAATAAAGTCTGCATTTATTCCTTTTGCTTTGAACTTTTCCACATTTTTAATGTGAGAAGAAACAACGAGATCGTCACTAAAATATTTGCTAAAGTATTTGCACCTATCACTTCTAAATGAGCCATAATAAATTATATCTTTTGTTTTGTCTTGTAGGCTGCATTTATTTTCATGCTCGTAAACAAGAGAATTTAAATTAGTAATTAACCAATCATCTGTGTATTTTGTTACTACTTTACTTGCCGCTGCTGGATGATTTGCAATGACTGTGTATTTTCTATTTGCTCTTTTTACAGCCATCCACAAAATGCGAGGTTCACCAAGATTATACTCGTTTGTGATATAAAATAATTTAGCATTTGGATTAGCTTCGAGCCATGCATAATCAACAAAAGAATACTGAGATGCGTGATTGAAGATAATAGCATCGTAACCTGATTTAATTTCATCATTTACTCCTTTGTAAGAACAAATAAGATCTGCATTTAATTTTTGCGCAATTTGATGCGCATTTACTAAATGTAAATTTTTTGAATTTAAAGTGCCTTTGTGGGAATCAATTATTAATGTTTTCATGCTATTTGCTTCGCTTTATTAAAATATAACCTTGGATTAATAACCCAAATCCAATAATTAATTGAAAAATGAACTGTGCAATTTGTAATTTTACTGTTCCTTGCATCGATACAATTCAATGTTAAATAGTTCAGCGATATCTGTCAAGGTATCTTTGTCGCATTTATCATAAAATTCTTTAAAATAAATTTTTTTGACTCCATAACTTGCTAAATTTTTAAGGCAATCGTAACAAGGAGAAATTGTCGTTGCGACAATTGGGCATTCATTTGGTTTTATATATCTTAATAAATTAGTTTCAGCGTGAATAACGTAATTTCTACGTTTATCACGATCTGACCAATCTATTTCTACTTTTGGAGGAGCACCATTATAAGATACTCCAGCTATAGAACCATCTTCACGAACTCCAATTGCACCAACTTTACAAAATGGGTCTTCGCTTCTTGCGCTCGCAAGTTCAGCCAATAATAACCACCAAGTAACTTTATCTATTCTGTTTGAAGTTGCCATTCTTTTAATTCTTCTATTGCTGTTAATTCTTTTAATTTAAAAGAATGTAGCCTTCCGTTTTTGCACCAATCGCATTTACCATGATTTCGACAACTCCAGTCGAACCTTCTTGAATCCCTATATTTTTTCCTTTTTTCCTTACCATGTTGAATTGCTTTTTCTAATGACATAGTAATTATATTTACACAAATTGGACCTCCGTTTTGGAATCGAACCAAAATTCACAGTTTTGCAGACTGTTCCCTTAGCCATTTGGGTAACGGAGGAATTCCTTTTTATCAAGAAGGAATAACTTGTTTTTATGTGCTAACGATAAAAAAGTGACACCTACTCTTGGAATTGAACTGATGACCTGAGCTTTACAAAAGCCCTGCTCTAGCCAACTGAGCTATAGAGGCATAAAATTACCAGCACAATTTATAAATTCTTAATTTTTTAAGTCTTTTAATGACTGCGGCATCACTACAACCAACCATTTTAGCTATATGAGTGTTATGCATTTTTTTTACTACATGCAAATCATATAAATCAAATTTATCCCAGTCAATACTAAAAGAAAGTTTTGCTGAACAACTTTTTGAACAAGTAGTTAATCTTTTATTTTTTAAATTTTTACAAATTGGGCATTCATTTAAATCAGCTTTTTTATATACGCTTTCGTAATTTACAAAATCTTCATTAAAGAAAATTAAATTTTCTGGTAAATCAATAAAACCAGAATGCACTTCTCTATGACAATTGGCACAAAGCATTATGCATTTTCTTAATTCTTCAACTATTATAGACCATTTTTTAGGATCTGCTCTTACAGATCCGAAAGAAAAATTCTTTTTTGAAGGATCTAAATGATGTAATTCTAAAGCTGTAGGACATCTATCATAATCGCAAACATTACATTTGCCCCCAAAAGATTTTACTATTCTATTTTTTGTTCTTTGTCTCCAAAGTTTAACTGCGTCTGAAGTATTACTCATTTTAATATATTACAATGAATATGTAATATATCAAAAAATAGTTTGGCTCCTTGGGTACGACTTGAACGTACAGTGCTTTCGCGAGAAGTTAACAGCTTCTTGGCTTTACCAATTCGCCTACCAAGGAATTAAACTACTTCATAATAAAAATATATTATGATTTTTCTAAAATGTGGGTAGTCTAGGTAACGATCCTAGCCAACATAAAATGTACCTGATTTACAGTCAGAGCTGCGTCCTTAGCAGTATAACTACCCGAAATTGGTGGAGACGAGCAGAGTTGAACTGCTGTCCTAATATTAACTAATAACTAACTACTTACATGCTTAGATACGTTCGACATTTGATGACTAAAGGTTGTCATGGCGCATCACCTACTTTTTAAGTCTACCTGCTGGCGCGAAGTCTACCAGCAACTCTCGATTTATTTTTCAGGGCTTCACGATTTTACCCTACCCGTTGCGTTTTACAGAAATTTTAACGGAGTCCATTTCTGTCTGTTAAACAGCAGCTTCTACTTCTTCCTCAACGAGGAATTCATCAAAATTATTGATGATGTAGTTTGCTTCTGCCAACAATGCTTCAGTATTATCTTCGGCGTTTGTTTTTTTTGAATTGTTTTAAAATGATCAATTCACCCATTGCATGTTAATTACTAGAGTCATAATAGTCGAAACCAATACGTCCCCATTTAAATTTAAAAGATCTCTAGTCTCTCCCAGTGTCACACCACTAACCCAACTAGCGTAAGCATCAGGTGCTATGCTAAATCAGATCTCAGCGGCATGGAGCCACTGGCAGGTGTCGCACCCCAATTGGGGGAACTCAAGGAATCGTCTCTCCGATTAGTCACACAACTCTTCGACTAGGAATTCCCAGTCCACGCACCCCGCATTCACAGGGAGGCATGTGTCGCTTTTCAGCAGGATTTCTATGTTGCTACATTCCAATTACAACAAGACCTATATACCATTGGGTTCGTGGTTACTGAAAAATTGGTCGTAATGGAAGGACTCGAACCTTCGATAACTTGGACCCAAACCAAGTGCCATAGCCACTAGGCGACATTACGGAAATGGTTGCAGAGGAAGGATTCGAACCTTCGATCTTTTGGTTATGAGCCAAACGACTTAACCCCTTGTCCACTCTGCGATTAAATTTCCAATAATTTTCTATAACCATTGTCATAGACTTCTAAAATTTTATAATCTGACTTGTATTTAACAGCATCTTTTGCAAGTTTCAAGCCATCTAATTTACCATTTGTATTCTTTTTTAAATCTGCGCTATAAGATGTTATATAGTCATTTTGACTATCAACAATCTCATAAGAGACTACTTCGCTTTGAATGGTAGATTGAATAAATTCTTTATTCAGGGGTGTTGACATTTTTAGATTTTTGTAAAAGAACATCGTGGATAAGATGTCTAGTTTTGTAATCTACGATATATCCATTATCGTTAATTGGAAGTTCTCCACAAGCTTTATCAATATCAAAATTTAAAACTTCTGACATACATTTTACTTTCCTAAGAATACCAATTTCTTTATACTTTAAAATTGCCCAAAGACAGTCAACCTGAGCAGAATTGGCATTTTTAATTGCTTGTGCGATTGTGGGAATTTCTGTTGTTTGCATATATTACATAGTAAGGAATTTCTAAACAAAGTCAAGCTATTTTTTCACCATTTGCCACAAAAGTTTTGCAAAGATCCCAGTTTTCTTCTTTTATTGCAGTTAGAAAATTTTCTACTCTGTAAACTGTTTTTCGTAAAATTGGATTTGAATGATTTTTTAACCAATTTAATCTCGCTTCAGAATAAGACTTAATCCATGCTTTTTCGTCTCCGCCATTTGCTGGAACTTTTTCTGAAAATTTTTCTCTTAAAAATTTAAGAATAGAACCAGAATGAATAAAAGAATCGTAGATTACAAGCATCGATAGATTTGTTTTGAATCCATTTTTTTCATACCAAGCTTTTGCTGGTTGCCAATAATGCTTATCAAAAAAAGCATCTTGAGTTTGTTTCATAACTTCATCTTTAGAAGCTTGTTTTAAGATATGAATGAAATTTTTATCATTAACAAGAGAAGAGCGTCCAATGTCATCGAGAAAAACGTGAAGCACATCGGAGTATTGACCATTATTGTCGATGTACATTTTAACCAAGTCTCGTAAATTTCCCCATTCAGTTGTTTGACTTTTTCCATATGTAACTTGTTTAATTCCATTTGGGCCATCTTCATATAAAGATATACATCCATAATCGCCATCTGCTTTACCGCTTTCGAAAACATTTACTATTTTTTGAATTTTATTCTTTGTGTCAGACATATATTTGTCTTACACCCATAAGATGTATTTTTGATACATCTTCAACTCCAGCGTAGGACATTGTTGACCTAAGACCTTGTTCAAATTTATTTAAAACATTTAAAATTAAATCTGAAACAGGTAAAGATATTTCTTCTTTACCCTCTACATATTTTTCAGAACCTTTATTTTTTGCGGAAGCTGAACCATAAAATATTTTATGTGTTTTGTAAAAATTAAATTCAGCGGGACTATCTTGACATGCAGCAAAAATAGATCCGACCATTACCATTTTAGCTCCAGCATGAATCGCTTTTGCAGCATCCCCAATATCTCTAATTTGTCCATCAGCAATAACTGAAACACTTTTCAATTCATCAAATTTTAAGGCATAACAAATATCTTTAACTGCTGAATACATTGGAGTTCCCACTCCAGTTGAATTATAAGTTGTACATGCTTTACCCATGCTCAAACCAATTTTAAGTGCATCTGCACCCCATTCAATTAAATCTCTTGCAGCTTCTACCGTTCCAATATTTCCAACAATTAATTTTGGTTTTTTACTCCAAGGTAATGAGTGAAAAAATTTACAGATTTTTTTAACATTTAAATGATGTCCATGAGCTACGTCAATAGTAATAAAATCAACATTACAATTCGATTCTTCAGATAATTTTTCAAGAAAATCGTAGTCTTTATCTTTAACTCCAACGCTTAAACTTATTGTTTTTAAATTTTGATTTTCTATTACCCATTTAAAAATTTCATTATAATCATAAAATCTATGTAAAATATAAAAATATCCAGCTTCAGAAAGTTCAGATGCAATTTTAAAATTAATTGTGCAAGCCATATTTGCTGGCAATACTGGACAATTAAATTCTTTATTACAAAAAATAACTTTTGTAGAAATTTCATCTCTAGATAAAACTTCTGAATATTTAGGCAGTAAAACTACGTCCTTATATGATAGAGCTTGCTTCATTTGATTTATAATCTGAAATTAAAATAACTGCATTTCCTAAACAGTTGCCAATTAAAAAATATCCTTCTAATTCAATGCCTTTGTATACAAATCTAATTTGAAAATTAGGGTTTAAAAAAATTTGATCACCATTTTTAGTTTGAAAAACTACTGCACCAGCATTATTTGTGTTAATGCTTGTATCAATAAATTTTTTTTCTAACCACTCTTTATGAATGCCTGCTGTCGCTATAAATTCTATTGTTCCTTTACCCATATATAAGTTTTAGTTTTAGATAAAATATCTTCCATTTTAATTAGTGTCAATTCATCTTTTCTTGTTTTTCTTGAAAAGATTTTATAAAGCGCATCCGCTGGATTTGAAACTCTTTGAGATTTAACCATGCTTTCGCATAAAGTAATGAGATTTTTTCTAGCAACTAAAACAAAATCCTTCTCTCTTTCAAAGGCTATGAAATCTGCAGCTCCATAAAGCCAACCAATATTTCCTAATACATTTTTAAACTCAATCCAAATTAAATCATCTTGAAAATCTTTTTGATGTCTATTTATTTTTTTTCTTGCTTTTACATCAATTAAATAAGTTTTATCTTTATTTTTTAAAATAAAATCAATATGAGAGTATTGCTGTTTTAAGGTAGCTTTTTGAATTGAAAAATTCTTTTTTTTGGCTATTAATTCAAATAAATTTTCTGCAGTTTCACCTGAAATCTGATTTTCACCAGAATAATCAAACTGATTTCTATATCCCATATATATACAGTGTAAATTTAATCAAACTAAAGTCAAGAGTTTTTATAAGTTAAATTTATAATAAGTATGGCAACAAGAGATGAATTGGCACTAAATGCTAGATATGAATTAGGTAGATCTTTACTAGATCTTGAACCTTCGGCAATTATTGAATTATATGAATTATATTTCTCTATTAATGAAGAGCCTTTTAGATTTCACGCTGGTACTAATAATTTAACAAGTGATATTATATGGAATAATAATAAATATTATTCTTCAGCAATTGAAGTTGAAGGTTTCGAGGCGAATATAATGGGTAGGTTGCCTAGGCCAAAAGTTTCAGTATCTAATTCTGAATATATAATATCTAATATTCTTCGAGATTATTCAGACTTTAGAAATGGTAAATTTGTAAGAATTAAATTATTTTTAAAACATTTAGATAATGCAAATTTTGAAGAAAATGAAAATCCATTTGGCTATCCAGATCCTCTAGCTTATATATCTAAAGAGAAATACCTGGTATCTCAAAAAATTATGGAAAATAAGCAGATAATTCAATTTGAATTAATTACTCCTTTTGATTTGCAGAGTTTAGAAACTGCAACTAGAGCAATTTATGGAAGATACTGTTATTGGCAATATAGAGGAATGGGATGTAATTATCAAGGAGATTTAATTTGTAAAGAAAATGACGAAGATTTTTCAGTTGGATTTGATAGATCGGAGAATCAATTTATAAAAAATGAAGCTGGAACATTTAAAGATTTTACTTTTGCTGATACAATTAAAAATTTTAAATGGGAACTTGGTACTTTTTATAATAAAGGAGATATAGTATATATTGATAATATTGACTTTAGTGGATTTAAAGACCCGCCAAGAACTTGGTTTGTTTGCATAGTCTCTCATACAGCTTCTAAATTTATCATACCCAATAAATCTGCTAATTATTGGGAAAAAGATGGGTGCTCTAAAACCTTAAAAGCATGTAAAAAAAGATTTTCAGATCCTTTTTATCTTTCATCAAATGGAACTACAGCATATAATGATAGCGATACTGTAAATCAAATTCTTCCATTTGGTGGATTTCCAGGTACTGATACATTTAGTTATGAGTAATATTGATTGTAAATTTAAAAATTTAAGAGAATTAGTATCTTTTTTAAAGGCTGAATCTGAATGTTCTTTATTGGCGGAATTGTGTTGTATTGTAGGTATTGATGAAGAAAATAATATTATTTATAAACAAATGCAAAATAGATCAAAAGATCCACTATCGTATTTTATGATAGATCCCTATGATTATTTATGCTTCTTAAATAAATACAAATGCTTATTAATTTTTCATTCTCATTTGCTTGGCGATGAAAAATCTTCTAATTTTGACGAAAAAACTTCTGAAAATTGTTGTTATCCTTTTTTAATTTATTCAGTAGTAACTGAAAAATTTTTTATTTATGAACCCGAATATAAAGATTATGATGTAAATATTATACAAAGGTTAAAGGAATTAATATGAATACAATAAAATTTCATGGATTATTGTCAAAAATATTTGGATCTTCGTTTAAAATTTATTTAAATATAAATAAATTTAGAACCATAATTGATGCTATAGATTGTGTAAAAAGTGGTTTTAGAAAAAAAATAATAGAATTACATTCAAAAGGTTTTAATTACTGTATTGAAAAAAATTCTAATGAAATTAATATTATTCCTTTAATAGGTGGATCGAGTAAACTTGTAAGAATAATTGTTGCAATTGTAATAATAATCATTGCTATTGTTTACTTCTACTTTACAGGAGATTTCCTTGGCGCTTTTGAAATAGCTTCTTTCGCAATTCCTCTGTTAATGGCGAAAGATCCCAAGCGTAGATCTATAGATACAAAAGGTTCTACTGGAGGCGGGGTTTATACTGGCTCAGAATCAGGTAAAAGTTATGTATTTTCAAATCTGAGAAATATATCAACACAAGGATCTATTGTTCAATTTGGTTATGGAAAATTTTTATCTGGATCTAGTTTAATAAATATTAGTGTTAAAAATTTTAGAACTGATGAAACTTTTGAATCAGAAAATAATTTTTCTTATAATGAACCTAGTGATTCAAGATTTTCTGCTGAATTTGATCCATTAAAAAAATAAAAATATCATGACTAAAATTCATCTAAAAGGTTTATTATCAATAAAATTTGGTTCATTTTTTAAAATTAATATTTCAAGCATTCAATCTGCTTTAAAAGCTATTGATTGCAATAGAGTTGGCTTTTTAAAAGAAATATTTTCATTAAGTAAAAATAATTATAATTATTTTATAATTTGTGATGGTCATTTAATTGAAAATGAAAATCAGTTTATTGAAAAAAGAAAAATTGAAAATATTTATATAATTCCTGCAATTACTGGTTCTGGAAGTTTTGTTGCAGCTGGAATGGGTCTTGCTGTTGAAAGTTTTGCTTTTGCTGTGGTTACTGTTTTGGTAAATGTTGTTATTGCAACTGCTATTTCACTTGCTGTTTCAGCTATCATGGCCAGTATTAATAATCAAGGCGCTCCTCCACAAAAAAAATTAGCCGTTGGTGGCGCTACAGCTCAAATTGAAGCTTTAGGAAAGTCTTATATTTTTTCAAATGACAGGAATCGTGCTTCTCAAGGGGCTTCTATACCAATTGGTTATGGAAAAATAAAACATTCATCTAATGTTTTAATGATTTCTATAAAAAACTATTCCACAAATCAGACTATTGACTCTGAATTTAAAACTAATGAAAATTCTTCTGTATTCTTGGATTATTTGACAAATTAAAATGAAAAATTTACTTTTTAAGAAAAAATTAACACTACAAGGTGCTGGTGGTGGTGGCCCTAAAACGCCAGATTATCCACCACCTCAAGTTACTCAATATCCTTCAGTTTTAGCTCCTCCACAGTTCAAAAATATAGATACTATATCATCTTTTTCTTATGCGGAAATGGTTGATTTAATTTCGGATGGACCTATCGAGGGCTTAATAAACAAAAATGGAAAAAAAGTTTATGATGAAAATATCTTTGAAGCGATTTATCTTGACGATACTCCAATTAAAGAAACATCTTCTGAATATACAGTTGAAATTAATATTAATTTTATAAAAGATTTTCTAATAACGCATTGGAAGCAATCAACTTTAAATACAACATCTCCGAATAAAAATATTTTATATGCAAATTCAATAGAAGACCAAAATTTTAATAAAGATATAACATTTACATCATTTCATCCAGCCTCATCTATATATGAATTTGTAAAATCTTTAAATGGCTCATTTGATGCTATTCCATTAATTCAAAAATCTTTTGATTTATCTCCAATTATAAATGAAAAACCTTTTTTAACTATAATTAATATTCCATCATTTAAATTCTTTTTACCAAAAGATCAATTTGATCCTGAAGAAGGTGGTGCGAATTCCGCATCTCCATTAAAAATTGGAATAAATGATTTATCTAATTATATTTATTTTTCAATTGGAAGTGAAACTCTAAATTCGTTTAATTATTTTGAACTTCCTAGAAGTTATGTAAATAATAATGTTTCAACATTAGCTGGCAAAAAAACATTTTCAAAAAATAAAATTTTAGATACTTCAGTTTATGGATTTGAAGGGTATGATATAAATATTTATATTTGGTCTATTTATAGTGAAGATACAGGAATAAAACAAATCGATAACATTTTAAATAAGTATTTTAAAAAATTATATATATTCCAAAATAATTCTTCATTATTTAATTATAATTTAGTTCAAAGTGAATTTAAAAATGGAGCCGAAATTCAAGCTCCATTAAAATATTTTTCAAATATCCAAATTGATTTTGATTATTCAAAAGAATTAGTTGGACCATATTGCGTAACTAACGATCAAAAACCCGCTAAAGCAGATGGTTTTGGTGGCGTTCAAAGAATTACTAGTTATAGCGAATCAAGTCCTTTTGTATTACCTGGATTAAATATAGACATTGATAGTGAAACAAGTGACGATATAAGATATGTTAAATATTGGCCAATCGACTATGATTGTAAAAGTTCTCCTTTTGTATTAGGAAATGTTGTACTAAATTATACAAATTTTAATAAAGTGAGTGCATCTAGAACTTCTCAAGAAGCAGTTCCAATAACTCATTATGTTACAAACGATAATACTGAATGTGCTTACGTCACCATTTCTATAGATTCTCTTTATGACACAAATCATGTAGATTTAGTTTCTGAAAATATTTCAGCTTTTGGACAAGATGGTAATGGTTGCAGTAATATTGGAAAATATTATCAAACTGATCGGCCTGGATTGGGAATAAACACATATGAAAATGCATTAGGATTAAAAAAAGATTTAACAAATTCAACAGCATCTATAATTTTTTTATCTTATGGTAAAAAAGATGGCACTGGAGAAAAACGTATAATAAATGCAATTAAATATGGGTATGATATATCAAATACATATGGAAAAGTTCTTGATTATACAAGAGGAAATTTTACACAATACCCTACTGCATATAATCCTACTGTTTTCTCTAGTAGAGACATACAGTCATTTTTAAGAACGCTTTTTGATGATTTATTTAGATTGCAAAAAAGTGTCGCTGGTACTAATTTTTATAAAACTATTTCAGCATTAAGTCCTATTATTCCAGATATTGAAACTTTAATTACGCCAACAATAAATACAAATAATGTAAGGTGGGGGGCACTTGTTACTAATAAATTATTTGATTATCAAATACCCAAGCAATATAATTACACTCTTGCGTCATTCGCGTTTCCAACATCACGTCTTAGTTTGGAAGCTAAACTTAAAACTTTAAATTCTAATAATGAGGCATATTATGATTACGGATTAGATGAAAAAGAATATTTATTAGATAATAATTGGACCTTTGAGCCATTAAATGATCCAAATTTAAAGATCGAAATTGATCCTGATTATTCTTTTTTCATAAGTCGCGTTAATTATAGATATCCTAATTTTGATGCTATTGGATTTGATTCAAATGCAATTATTTCTACAGATATATATAAATATATAGATTTTAATTATTTAATAATAAACAATACAGCAAATCCTGATTTATCTGAAATTCGTTATCCAAATATATATAAATATATAATAAATCCAAAAATTCTAAACGCACCCCCTTCTAGAATTTTTTTAATTGGAATTAACGGTTCTTATTTAAAAAGTCAAATTAATTTTTTTAAAGATGCTTCTTTAACATATTTAAAAGAATATATTTTAGATCAACTCATTGAAGATTATTATTTTGACGTATCAATTTCTGCAAGTAAAACAAAAGTAACAAATTATAATTCAACCTCTAAGTTGCAAAATATAATTTCGAAATTTAAAAATGGAAATTTAATAGGTTCAACTCTTGTATACTCTTATACAAGAGTTGATTATAAAGACATAGAATATTTTGATCCTAAAAATGGAGATTCTTATTTAAAGAATTTGTTAAATAATCCACCAGCATCAGCGACAAATTATAATATTAATAATCTTAATATTTTTAGGGATGAGTATTCTTCTATTGATGCTAATGATTCAGTGTTTTACTATGATTTATTTAAAAATTTAGATAATGCTCTTAATTATACTTCTAATAATAATGGAGCTGATATAACAAATTGGTATGGTAAATGGAATCGAACGGAGGGAACAACCACCATGATACAAATTGAGAATGAAGCACAAAAAAACCCAACTTATCAAACAGCAAAACAAAATATTACAGCAGGCACAAAATTGCCAGCAATAGTTGTTGTTGATATTGAATCTGGATACGAATCTAAAGAAAATAATACTTTTAAAAATGCTGGTGAATTTTTTTCATATAGATATAATATATATGGAATGTCTTCTGATCCCGCTCTTGTAGATCTAGGTAGAAAAAGTTATGATTTTGTAAACGCTTGCAAAAGAAGCTCTGATCAAGGAGGATACCTAACGAAATATAGAACTTATTATTTAAATAATCAAGATTTATACTTTATTAAAGTAACAAGATGTAATGGCTCTGCTTTAATAAATTGTTTTTATCTAAGCGATAAAATAAATTTTTATGTTGGAAATATGAATTTACTTTCAAATGTTAATATTGCTGATTTAGAACTTTCAAAATATAATATATCTAAGTTAAATTTTAATTCTACTCAATATGGACTTTGTCAAATATATGATTCAACAAAATCTTCAAGCTATAATTTAGATTCAAATTTTGAATACATTAAAAATAATTTAAAATATAATTTGTCTGCTGATGATGTTGGTAAGTTTTTAAATCAAAATTATACTAATTTAGATTTAGGTTTATCTTCAACATTTTTAAATTCAAATATATTATTTACAGATGCATTATTATTAAGTCTTTCTGCAGATTCGTTTAATAAATATGGAAATCCTTCGTGTAAATACGATCAATATACATTATTTTGCAATAGCACTGATTATTTAGACGTATGTATATTTAATTATAAATATACATATTTTCAAAAAATAACTATAGAACCTACTTGGATTCCTAGATCAGACCTTGGATATATTGATTATCAAGGTCCAGGTTCAGAAAACAATAAACTCTCAAAAACAAAAGATTTAAAACTTATTATTTATAAAAACATCTTAAATAATTCTACATATATTGGTGATCAAAGTAATTTTTTAATATTAGAAAAAACTTATCCAAATGATTTAATTTTATCTTTTAATTCAAATGAAAATGATAATTATAATGAATTTTTTATAAGATTTATTGCTCCAGATTCACGAGTTATTCCTGATGCAAATAATACATACAATAAAACAATAGAGCAATTAAATAAAGAATTATCTACTGCTATTAATTCATACAATAGTTCAAAATTAAGTATTACTAATCAGGCAATTTCTGAAACTAATATTGATGATTATATTATAAATACTATTATAGAAAATAATGATTATATAAATTCTAAATTAATAAAAAAGAATATAATTTCAAATCTTGAATATTTATCTTCTAGTGACTTATTAAATAATTTAAATAAATCAAAATTTAAATATTCAACAAAATTCACTTCTTCTGCACAAATTAAAAATATAAATTGGACATTAAATAATAATCAAATCGAAGTACAAAATAGTGATTTTATATCATTAAAATCAATTGATAAAAGATTATCTTTGCAAGCTTCTGGTCTTGTGAATAATATTCAAATAGATGCTAAATTTTGGATTTTTTATGCAAAAAATACCAATATATCTTATTTAGCTTTTTATCTTCCAAGTAGAGACGCTGGTTATAGTGAATTAAAGACTATTCCAGATTTTCCTCTTAGCGAAGTTTATTCAGATGCTAAAGAAATAGTATTTCAAAATGAATGGTATGTAGATTATGTATCGGATAATAACCCTAATGAAATATTATTTAATTACATAACTACACAAAAAATATCTATAAGATGGTTTTATTCTGCGCCTTCTGGATTGAGAGCTACAATTTTTTATGATACATCTAATCTTAATCAACAGTATAACACATATGAAGGCCATTTAGGTCGGCCACATTATTTAGATGTTTCAGGTATTCAAAGGTTAAGAACTAGTCAAGTTAATAATACCACAATTGTACCAATAACTAATAACATTGTTAGATGGGAAATTTATAAAAAAGGTTGGCCAGGTTTTAGGGTTTGGCCATGGCCGCCAAAATCTTTCGATGTATGGGAGTCATATCCTAGTGCTTTTCAATACGACCCTAATGCGAGATCAAATAAACTCCGTTTTATACCTAATAGTCAACCAGCTGTTAATTCTTCCTTTCCAAAAATGACTTATTATATAGGTCTTGATAAGGTCACTAATAAATTAATTTATACTAATGCTTTTGATGAAGATATTGTATTTCCAAATTTAGATATATCATTTTTACCAAAATTTGTAGGTATTCGTGGGAATAATATAAGAACTGAGTGGTCTGTAAAAACGCTTACTGTTGCAGAGAATGTTATCTCACCTACCGCTCCATCTGATAGAAAAAAAAGAATTTTAACAGAAGAGACTTCTGGTAAAAAATATGTTCTTTATGCTTTTTGCACTAGTTACGCTTCATCATTAAAAATACAAGATGTAGAACAAATTTTAATTGATGATGGATATATTGCAAATGATATGAGATTTATTTCTTATCAACAGCCTTCATACGCTATTTGTGAAAATTCAAAAATGAGCTTACAAGCATATAGTATATCAACTTCAAATATTTACTATAATCAAAAAAATACTCTCTCAGCTGATATTGGAACAATTATTCAATTACCAAAACCCTTAAAAGATTCTAATGGGAATCCAATAAAAAGATATATAAAAATTACAAAAAAATCTCATGAAACATTATCCACTTTAGTTTCTAAAAGAATTGGAGTTCGTAAAGTTACAGAAATTGTTCCACATAAATTTTCATATCCATTTTCAGCTATTGTTGGAACAAAAATGGATGCAAGAGCATTTGCTCAAATTCCTAATAGGACTTTCCATTGCAAATTAAAAAAAATATTAGTTCCAAGTAATTATTTTCCAAATAATGAGAATAATGAAGATGTTAGATATTTAAATACAAATAATCTTGAAAAAATATATGATGGTGATTGGGATGGTACATTTAAATTATTTTGGTCAAATAATCCCGCTTGGATCTTAATGGATTTATTAATTAATAAACGATATGGATTAGGTAATTATATTGAATCTGAACAAGTGGATATTTGGGAGTTGTATAAAATAGCAAGATGGTGTGATGCCGTAGATGATAATGGTTATTATTATGGAGTTCCAGATGCTTACGGAGGCGTTGAACCAAGGCATTCTTTTAATGCTTTAATAACTGAAAAATTTAATATATTCGATATGATAAATCAAGTTGCCTCTATTTTTAGAGGTCACGTCTACTATATGAATTCTTTAATTACTTTTAGTGACGATAGATTAAAGCCGATTATAGGAGAATTTAATAATTCAGATGTAAAAGATGGTTTATTCACTTACTCAAATCATAAAAAAGATGATGAATTTACTGCTGTAGATGTTGCGTATGTTGATGAAAAAGATAATTATAAACCAAAAATTGAATATGTCGAAGATTCTAATGGAGTACGGCAAAGAGGTATATTAAAAAAGCAAATAAATGCTTTTGGAATTACATCAAAAAGTCAAGCTAGAAGATTTGGATGTCATTTTTTATTTCAAACATCAAAAGAAAATTCAATCGTTAATTTTACTACAGATAATAGAATATTATTATATAGACCTGGAGATTTAATTAATATTCATGATGAATTATTTAATTCATATAAAAATTTTGGTATTGTTAAATGTTTTGAAAATTTAACTGATCCCACTTTATTTAAAATAGTTATTGATAAATGTTTAGATCCAAACATTTATAACGATAAATGTATAACATTACATATACCAGTTGCAAAACCAAAATATGATGATTTTTATGCAAATGCTCAATATGTTCCAGATGATTTATGTTTTACAATTGAATCTCCCATTTTAAATGCTCCTGAAGAAACTGGTTGGATAGGTGACATCACAAGTGATAATGGAACTACTTACAGTAATTATATTTTAAAAAATCCAAATAAAACTAAATTTACATTTAATATGTCTACTTGTGATACAACAAGCACTGTAAAATCTTTTACAGGTAGTGTTAATAAAATATATGATATTTATGTTTCAAATGTGAATAAAGGCAAAAAGACATGTTCAATAATAGGTTGTTTGAATTATATTGAAAATCAAAATATGAATTGTGAAGCATCAAAGTATGGGCATTGGAAATTCTCAACTTCTTTAAACTCTAATAATGGAAATGATATTAGATTTGATATAATTAATAATGAAGAATTAAAATATCAATTACCATATAAAAATTATTTTTTCCAGCATTTTAATTCTGGCAAATATTTAATTTCAGATTTTTTATCTGAACAATCATCTGAACAATTTTCCATGATTGATGGAAGCACAAATTTCACTTTAAATAGTCCAAAAAATCTTGTTGGTACGCATTGTTATAGCTTTAATCTTTCAAAATATAAAGATCCAAAAATAAGTTTTAAAAATGTAATTGAGTATGATAGGCCATCTATAGATTCATTTAGTATTGTGGGATATACTGTAGGTATAAATAATGAAAGTTGTTGGACTGAAATAACTGGATCTAAACTTATTAGAACAGAAGATGATAATAGCACCTACAAAGATTCAACTATAAATAATTTATGCAAATTAGTAACTGGATCTCCTTATTCTTTATTATTAAATAATAAAAATAATAAAGCATTTAAAATTACATCTATTATTGAAAATTATATAAATGAATATAATGTTGTTGCGTATGAGTATAATTTAGATAAGTTTAAAGAAATTGAAGAAAATTCAAATATTGATGATTTAAGAGCGAGTTTTAATTTTTTAGGTATTGAACAGGCTAGTATTTTAGAAAAAGCAAATTATAATTTATTATCTCCAGTTATAACATCTTTAACGCAAGTAGTTGTCAATGGAAAAAATCATATTAGAATACAATGGAATTCAGTTGTTAATGCAACTGAATTTAATATTTTAATAAGAACTCCTTCTATTACTACTAGCAATTTTGCTGCGACAGTTCCAATTTCAAATTTTAAAACTGAAATTAATTCATTTATATATGATTGGCCGATTCCTGAAAATGGCGATGTCGGAACTTATGTATTTAATATTCAATCAGTAAATTTTAATGAATTACAAAATATGAAGAAAATTTCCCCAATAACTAGCAGATCCATTGTGATTTTAAACTATTAAATTTTTTTAATGTAAGTTTCTGAATCTTTTTTGTATCCAATTTTCGTATAGAAATTTTTAATTTTATTTGATTTTGGATGCAAGTCTGTGACATTCATTGTGATATATTCGCATTTTTGTTGTTTTGCAAATTTTTCTGCTATTTTATATAGTGAATATCCTTTATTTGAATTTTTAGCTAACCAAAGATATTCATCCATGATTTTTTTCCCAAATTTTTCTGATTTATGAATTGAACCGATAAATATTGCATCCCACTTTTGTCCATTAAAATGTGCCCACACATGCATATTCCATATTAATAAAGTTTCATGAGAAAAAGATTTTATCATTAATTGAGTATCATGTTTTAATCCAAATTGATGGGCTGTTTCATCATCGATGGTAAAAATTTCTACAATATCTTTCATCATTTCTTGCCATTCTTTTACTGATGTTATTTTTTTAATAAAAGAGTTCATTATTTAATAAGAGAGCTAAGTTTGCGGCATTCTTTTGCTGGTACATCAGCAAAATCTTTCCAATCTGAAACATTTTCATTTTGCCATAATTTTTCACTCCAAAGCTTTCTTAAAAAAGTTTTAAATTCTTCAAATGATTCGCAATTTAATTTATCTTTTGCTTGCTTTTTTAACAAACCTTGTGGAGTAATGTTTACAATTGTAGATTCTGAACCTTCGTATGAAGAAATTTTATTTTTTGATTTATCAATTTCATCATCACCAACAATATTAATTCCTAAATAATTGCGAACACAACGAACAAATGCGCGATTTGTAGCAATTGTTTCTAGGAATTTTGCACAGAAATCGTTTGTATTTTCAAGAGTGGCATTAGCCATATCTTCAAAAGCGCAAGGATCTTCTAGAATAACCATCGATGGAACAGCATCCATTAAAGCTTTCCAGTGGATTTTGCACTTAACAACCACGTAATCTCTTTCGCATTTAATCACTTCGTATGAAACTTGATTGTAGCCCCTGAGTTTTGCAAGCTCTTTAAGACCCCCAAGTTTAATTAGAAGCTGATTGTCAGCTAATCCCTCAATTGATTCTGGTACTGGCTTATTACGCAGTTCAAACCAATCTTTATTTGGATAAAGATGTTCTGGCTTGACCATTGCTCGCCAATTAATTGTTCCGTTTTCGTTATACTTGAATTCTGTTTTGTTCATAGAAGTAAAAATGCTCTGAGTCTTTCCAGAAGCGATCATCATCATAGGATACACTCACTTCTTTGTCAAGCGGTTTATCTTCTGCTACATGCATTTCACTAGCGTATGTCTTGCCATTTGAAAGAATTACTTTGGAAGTTAAAAAATTTGAATTTATTTTTTTAAAATTTGAAATTCTTTCTTTTTCATTGTCAAATTCAATTCCAAAATCAAAATAATTACTTCTAAATTTAGATAAATTTTCTTTATCTAATGTGCAAATATTAAATTTAATTTTTAATCTTTTAAGTGATTCAAAATATTCATTAGATATTGATAAATCAGATATTTTAAAAAATATAGTATCGATATTTTTAGAAAAATGTTTTAATAAATCTAATGGTAATATTTCTTTTGCAATGATTTTAACTTTATAATTTGCGCACCAAAATGCAAGATTATCAATATCTAAATGCAGATCCGATCTTATATAAATTGTATTATTTTTTTGATCTTCAATATTTGCTTTAAAATTTGGGATAACTTCTACGATTGGAATATGATAATGACTTCCAATATATAAAGTATCAAAATTAATTTCAAAATTTAATCCAAGTAAATTTAATGCTGATTGAGCAACTTGCTCTGGTTTAATTGATCTAATAGTTTTTGGGTTTTCTTGATAAGAAAAAGATGGTTTATATCCATTTTTGTCAGATTCCAAAATAATCACTTTTTCTTTAGAACTCCAATATGGATAAGCATTTGCTGGATAGATGTGAGAATAAATTGCAACTATTGGTATATCATACATACTAGCAATATGTACTGGTAAACTATCAATACCAATATGCAACTGAGAATTTTTTATAACATTAGAAGATTGTTGAAATGTTAAATTTAATAAATGCCCATCTACATCTTTTAATTTTGGATCTTCTGGTCCACCAATTTGAAAAATTTTATAACCATTATGACGTAAAATTGGCTTTAATAAAGTTAGTGCTTGTGGAAAGTATTCATAATTTTTTGAATCAATCTTGTTATCACAATGAATTGTTATATATTTTTCAGCTAAAATAGGATAATAATGATTTTGTAAAATTGGTTTTCCAATTTTTACTCCTAAATTTTTTGCGTATTCTTCTATTAAGTGCCCCATATTATACTAATGAAAATTGTAATTTGTCTTTTCCGTTATGTTGATAACCAAAAACTTTTTGAGTAGTTATGTGCGGTAAAAACGCCAATTCAAAAAATCCTTTATGTTGCCCTTGACCTTCTAAATAAAGAAGATTTTCACACATTGGATGAAATGGTAAAACTTTATGAACTGCTGGATTGTCTATAATTAAATTATTAAATCTAGGATCAGTAAAAATATAAATATTATATTCAGGATATAATGTTTTTAAATTTTCAAGAAGCGCATTAACCATTAAAACATCTCCTCCAGATTGAGGAATTACTACTGCTAATCTTTTACCATCATCATCTTTATCCAATAAATCTTCAAAAGAAATCTGCTTTGGTTTATTTAAAGCGGTTTTTGCTTGATTTAAAATATGATTATAAATATCTTGTTTTGGTGCGCCTAATTTTAAATGATTGCACATTTCAATACATGCAGAGCTATTTTTATCAATAATTTCATTTAAAATATTTTTATACAAATCAATAACAAAATCTTCATTGTTTTCAATGCTTGGAATGGGATAATTTGAATTAACTTGTTTATCTATAAAATTAAAATCATAATCAATATCTTCAAAGGAATCAAAAATGTCTTCCAGCTTTTTTCCTATTACTTCTACTGAGAAATTATCTATAACCCACTGCCTTGATTTTTGTCCTATTTTTTCTTTTTTATCTGGATGTAGAAAAAATACTTCAGTTAGCTTTTCAGAAATACTAGTTGGCAATGTTGAAGCTTTAATAAATTGAGTACCTGGCTCTCTATATTCAGTCCATTCTAATGGAATTCCTCCACTTTCATGCGAACATGAATCTTCACCACAAGAATAATTTGTAACCAATGTAATTAATTCTGTTAATTTTGCTTCTTGAATTGGAATTTCTTGCCCACCACTTGTAAATGCATGGCAATATACATCCATTAAGTTATAAATCTCATTTAATTGATTTTCTGAAACTCCTGCTCCAGTATTTGTTGTATTTTGCGAAGATTGCGCTCCACAAAATTTACAAGGTAAGTTTTGCTTCAAAAATGGTTTAACCTCATATTCTCCACATTCGGAACAATAATATGTAGTATATATTAATTCATTTGGAATATTTTTTTCTCTTATTAATCTTGGAATATCCCAACCTTCAGACCAATGCGTATGCAAAAGTAATTTTGCATTTGATTTTGGATTACTATGTCTAAATAAATTAAATCCATCCAATAAATTTGGCACAGATTTTCTAAGCTGATTCCTGAATACAAAACCAATAACAAAAGAATCTGAAAGTCCCCATTTACTTCTCAAATTTTGCCTTTGATCTTGTTGTAATTTATAATATTTAGAAGTATCTAAGCACCCTCTTAATGTTTTTACATGATCATATCCAATTGACTTCATTGCCTTTTCAGCAAAAGAAGCCCAAACATAATAATTTTTAATCTTTGGTGCTGCATTAATTGCATCTGGTAAAATTGGCAAACTATCCAAAGTAGTCCAAATCATTGAATTAATTTTATTCCACCAAGGTTTATCCCAATAGCTTAAAAATCCCCAAATATCTTCAACTCCAACATAAATATCTGGTTTTTCAGTTTGAATAACTTCATCAATCATTCCACTACCATAACCAAATGCATTTTCAATGCCTGGAAATTGAGCTTTTAATTGTTCTGCTTTTTGCTGCTGGGGAACCATTCCATACGCTTTCCAAGGTTGTTTTTGAGTTTCTGGAGATCCATGCATCATTCCATTTGCAGCTTCAACAATTTCGTATTTATTTGTGGAATGTAAATATTTTAATATATTTTTTGCATTTTTGCCAAAACCAGTAAAAGCTTTAGAAAAATTTGAATGAAAGACGATCTTTTTCTTCATTATTCAGATTTTGAAAAATTTCTGCTATAGTAGATTTCAGATAAAGTAAATTTTAAAAATTCAGATAAAGCTTCTGCCTCACCTAATTCAATTCCAATTCCAAATTTTTGATTTCCATTTCTTGAGATTGTGAATGAAAATGCTTTTGTTTTTGCATCATTATTTTTTGTATATGGTTTGAAGCTGATTTGAGTTTTATTTTCATCAAATGTATGAAATGCTGAAAAGTCTGTATATTGTCTAATTGCATAAAGCAATCCTCCAATTTCATTTTCATTTAATTTAATATTCAATGTTTTTTCTGGATTTTTTGCATTGTCTGAAAATGATCCAGTTTTTGTATTTTCATTCCACGAAGCTTGTTGAATTGCGCTGACATAAAGTGTCTTTTCTTCATTTTTACCCTGTCCAATTTTAAATTGAAAAGCGCATCCAGTAACTTTTGAATTAGGCTTATATAAACTAAATTTCATACTAGATTATAATAATAAAAAGCCACGTTTCTAAAAGAGTGTAAAAAGATATAAATTTACACATATGGCTCTTAATTTCAATCACGAACAAAATTGCATATATTTTTGCGTAAATAATTCCACTGGATTTTTTATTACAGATGCTATGACTGGTAATTTTGGTGGGGGTGGGGGTGGATCTTCCAATGGTGTATTAGCTTCTAATTTAAATAATTCTATTGTTTCGGCAAATTCAATTTATGCTTTTATTGGAGCTGGATCTTCAAACTGTATATATGGAACTTCTCCATACTCATTTATAGGAGCTGGAAAAAACCATTGCATGAATGATGCTTGTGCAGCTATTATTTTGGGCGGAGCAAGTAATTGCGTGAATAGCTCTAATTGTTCTACAGTTGTTGGGGGTACTTTCAATAGAATTGCTTCTTCTAATTTTGCTTTTGTTGGTGGCGGATCTTCAAACTGTATCTCTCAAAATTCTCATTATACATTTATTGGTGGCGGAGATTCTAATTTTATATGCCAGATGTGTGATAGTTCAATTGTTGGTGGATCGTTAAATACAATATGTGGAGATGGCTCTTCTCTGCATTCTAACATTCTTGGAGGCAATAACAATAAAATTTGTGCGTCTTCATTTTCTTCTATTTTGGGTAGTTTAAATAATTGTATTTTATTTTCTACTGGAGCGCATATTTTAGGTAGTGGCATTTGTGCAAATGGTGCAATAAACACAGTTTATGTTAATAATATTTGCTCTTCAGGTGGACAATATTATGGAAATGGATGTGGATTGACTTGTTTAAAAGGTGTTTTTGGTAATAATGTTAAAGTAGTTGGAGTAGATTATCCTACTATTCAACAAACAATTGATTCAATAACTGACGCTTGTTTTGATAACAATTATATTGTAATTATTCCTCCAAATACTGGTAGATATTGGCGTGAAAATTTAATTCTTAAAGGAAATGTTAGTCTTTATGGAATTGCAGGGGGACTATCTAATTCTCAAAGTACTGTTATTTGTGGATCTCATATATTCACAGGAAGTTCGACTGCTATTGGAAATAATAGACTTGCACTTGATAACCTTACATTTTCTAATTCTGGAGTTTTGCCTACATTTTGCATTTATTCAACTGGCGTTAGAAATGAAGTTTGTTTTAATAATGTTTATATTCAAGATAGTTATACTGGATTAGTATCAAAAAATGTGGTTTATGCTTCAAGTGGATCAGTTTTATATTTTAATAGTTCAAACGTAGCCTCTGTTACTGTTTCAAATTCCACTGCAATTTGTTTTGCATTGAATTTTAATTCTACATTATATCTACATTGCGCTAATGCTTATATAAAAAATGGTTCTTCTATTTATGCTGCGGCAAATACTGCAATTAAAATCACAGGTGCTGGCATGGCGACACCAAATCCTTATCTTGAAATAAGAGATAGTCAAATTCAATCTTCTGGATATATTTCTGGCGCACCTGTAATTAGGGTTGATAATGGATTAACTGTTATTGGCACAAGTAGTATTACTAATTTTTCACCAACTGGAAATGGTATATTTATAGGTGGTGCTACTACTACTGTTGGTTCATTCGGTAATGCTTTTTCTATTTTATCTGCAGGCGCAAGTACTGTAGGATATTATGCAATAGATGGTAATGGTATTTATGCAAACGCAAATAATATGTATTCTTGTATTGCAGCGTTAGGATTATATTATAATAATAAATATAAATCTACCATAACTCAACAACCATATGCTACTACTATAGTATCTCAGGCATAATAACCAATATAATTAATTCAATAAAAAATTATAATATTTAGAAAGTGTAAAATTAAATATGGCTGACAATTATCAAAAAATAGGAAAATTCTATACATTAAATACAACAAATTCAACCACAATCACTGGAGCTAGTTTTCTACATGGATTATATAATGGAACTAATGGTATTGCGTCTGTTGTTGTAGATAATACTCATATAATGCATATACCAAGCGATGATGGTATTACATTTCCTGTTGGAGTGCCGTTTTCTACTGTAAAAATGTTTGCAAGTAATACTACTGGTGTAATTTTGTATAGTTAGTATGCCCAATCCTGTTTTCCCATCTTCATCAATTACTCATGGTAAAATAACTCCTCATTTGAGTTATATTTACGATGGAAGTTATGCTGAATGGCGTCCAATGACACCAGCTGATCTTGCTGGCGCAGGGGGAGCATCTTTTGAATTTACACCTCCCACATCTTCTGGATATAGAATTCTTAATCTTTCTGGCGAGCATGTTGAAGTTAGTCAGTCTGCAAGTAAACTTGTTGGTTTTTTTGTAGACAACAATTTAAATGACGAACCTTTGTATATCCAATTTTCTGGATATGGTAATTCTCCAGTTTTAACCTATCCAATATATGCTCAATCTACATTAGATCAAAATTTCACCTATTCAATAGGTGAATTTCAAGGTATTATTACTTATATATCTACAGATAAACAGGGAAATGACGCATGGCAGGGTAATAATGGAAATGGATTAATGGCCAATATTTATTACAGAACTTAAAATGCCTCTATATAAAAGACGATCTTCTGCAAGTTCTTTGACTGGATTTCCTTCTTTTGGAGTAAATCCAGAATCTGCATGTTGTGGTCAATTCATTTTTTCGAATTCTGAATCTCAAACAGGAGCGAATCAATTTTTATACATGGTTTGTGAGAACAATACAGAAGGTTTTGATTTTACTGGTTATGCAAATGGTACTGGATATTTATATTTAAATTTAAAAAATCAATATTCAACACAAGGATGGTTTATAAAAAATAGTATTGTTGCTATTGGTCAACACGCTGATGGTTCTCAATGCGAATATTTAAATGCAGAATTAAATTCTTTTGTTTTTTCAGAAGGAAATTCTAATTTTGATGTTATAAATTCTAACTGCACATTTTTAATTAAAAGTCAAAATGATTTTAATATTCAAGTTTTACCAACCAATGATGGAATAAAATATAAATATATGGATAGTTCTCATACAAAAATGAAATGGGTTTCTAAAATAGAAGCAATACAAAATATAAATAAAGAAAAAGCACAATTTAATCTTAATGCCGCATTGGCTCAATTAACTGCAGGTTCTATGCCAGATAATTCATCTTTTGCTCTCTCTTCAAACAATTCTATTAATTTTGATGGTGGTATAGATGGAGAAGATGCTAATGTGGATAATGTGGATGGCGGCTCAGTTTAATTTAATTTATTTTTTTAATATCGTGTAATTTTTTAATATGGCTATCAATTTCAATCACACAACAAATATTATCACATATGATAATGGCGCTGGTCAATCTGGCGCTTTTGTTAGTAGTGATATGACTGGAAATTTAATAAGTACTACATCTCTTGCTTCAAATATATCTTCAACTGACATTAATTGCGTTACCATAGGCTGTTTAAATTGTTTAAATAATTCTAATTCTTCTAGTATTTTAGGTGGATGTAGTAATGCGGCGTGTTTGTCAGAAAATTCATCAATTTTAAATGGATGTTGCAATATAATTCGTACTTCTTATGAGTCATCAATTTTGGGTGGAAAAAATCAATGCTTATGCGATTCTTCCACTTCTTCAATATTAGGTGGATGTAAAAATCAAATAACTAATTCTTCATGTTCTGTTTCAATTTTAGATGGATGTTGTAATGTTATATCTTGCTCTTTAGATAGCGTTATAGCTGGCGGACGCTGCAATATTATAAATAAATCTTCTAACTCTTTTGTTGGAGTGTCATCTGGCAGTTACGTATGCTGCTCAACTGGAGTACATATTTTAGGATCTTGTATTAATGTTAGCGGTATAAGCAACACAGTATTTGTAAATGATATCTGTACAATTGGTGGTAAATATTATGGTGATGCATCAGCTTTAACTGGCTTACGTACTGGCGATTTCATTACCACTGGCATGACTGGTGCGTTTGGCGCTAATGGAAGCGTAGATCTGTCGAACTACGTTACTAAAAACGCAACTGGCGATTTCATTACCACTGGCATGACTGGTGCGTTTGGCGCTAATGGAAGCGTAGATCTGTCGAACTACGTTACTAAAAACGCAACTGGCGATTTCATTACCACTGGCATGACTGGTGCT
>Ga0114969_10000270_pt1 | contig 43899 bp, 37 predicted proteins | sample M_130807_MF_Meta_FD_87316 | JGI IMG/M metagenome (GOLD analysis project Ga0114969, IMG submission 87316) | Freshwater microbial communities from Lake Montjoie, Canada to study carbon cycling - M_130807_MF_MetaG | ecosystem: Environmental > Aquatic > Freshwater > Lake | place: Lake Montjoie... | reverse complement strand
CTCTTTTACAGCCAGTCGACAGAATGAAGATAAGCGATAGAGATGTAAATATTATTTTTTTATACAACATAGTAGTAGCGCTTAAAATTTGCCTGTGTATGATAAAAGCAATTGAGAAATATTGTACGACCCTGCTGTAAGCAAAGTATTGTTGTAGTTCACCATATTGTAGTGCACTGAGAATGCTTGCATCGTTGAAAATCTCAACTGCGCACCAACAGAAGCAATGCCTTCGGTTGAATTCACACTAACGGCGTTCGACACGGTTACAACATTGAAAGCGTTTCTTGCTGCTTGAAATTCATTGCCATTGGCCATCAACATTTTGTAACCGAAAAGCAAATCAATTTTTTTCACCACCTCAAAAGCAACACCAGCATCTGCAACAGTGCTTGCCAAGTCGATTTTACCAGCACCAGCTCTGCTTGTCTTTTCCATTCTGCCACCCACTGAGAAGTCTAATTTACGTCCCAAGGCCATCATCTTTCCTATTTCCAATTTCACACCTCCTTTAACCACCATGAAGTTTCTAAGATCTGTTGTTCCTTCACCAACAATCTCATTCAAATAGTCAACACCGGCTTCAAAATTGATGTTTTTCATTGCTGTATCCGACGACACCATAATGGAAGCGCCCATTCTATTTGGCGTTGCTTTGCCATAAGGTTGAGCGTTGTTGAATTGATTCAAGTATGGAGACAAAACATAAGCGATTTTGCTATTGTACAATTGTTCTGAAGTCATTCTATCGTACAAAATTGGTGCACGCATCACACTTGCGTTGTTGACCATTCCAAACAACGATGGATTCATATTGTCAACCACTCTTCTGGTTTGAGCCGTTGGACTGTTGAAATACTGCCCAACATCGGTCAAATTCAAAGTAAATTTAATACCAGGTCCTTTCAACGCCAATTGCGCAGTCAAGTCCAAAAAGTAATCTTGAAAAGATTGAGTAGTGTCATTCACTGCCGCTTGATTTTTGTAGGTGAAGCTTGACGCACCACCTTCAAATTTTACTTTCAAAGCAGAAGCATCAGAATTCTTAATGTATTCAACATCGCCTGTTCCTACATAATTTTTGTACGAATATTTAGCCGACTGAATGTCAACATCACTCAAACCAACATAAGTAGCGCCTATTTTCAATGATTCACCGCAGTGCACGCCCAATCTTCCACCCGAAAGCAATCGGTCAGAAACGCTCATTTCATTGGTAGCCGATGTTCTGGTTACAAAACCATAGGCACCTACTCCGCATTTTTCAAATTCGTGTTTGTATTGCAAATGCGCACCTTGCAGCAACCATCCACTGCCCTCGTTCATATTTTCATATTCAGAAATACTTCTTCTCACTTGAAAAATTTCAGACTCGTACTTGTGGTACATGTCGCCAAAATTAAACACGGTAAAAGGAGTCAACTCAACACGAATATCTCCAATTTCATATTTAAATTCTTTGATTTTTCCCATCAATTTAAACTGACGAAACTTGAATGAATTGGCACTTCCGTAAAAGGCACCAAACTCACTGCGCACCCTGTACACAGCCATGGCTTGAAAAGCAGAATCAACTGCCAAATTATTTTGAAGGTCAAAAAGGTTGTAACCACCCAATCCCGCACTGTGCGTTTTGGTGTCACCATCCATTATATTCCCGCTCAATTGGTTATTAGTAATGAAAGTCCTGCCTAAACCGTTCAAAGAAAATTTAGCTGGGCTTTGTGCTTGAGAAGAAACTCCTAAAGCTACTATTAACGCCGACGTAAGTAATAATTTTTTGTTTTGCATTTTTATAAATTATTAGAAGAAAATTTTAAACTCTACTGTTGTTTCATTGCCCTGGAAAACATCTCTCGTGAAATTGAAATCCTGATGCGTCATGTACCTTTGACGCAAATGGATATTCATGTTTCTTGAGATATCATAGTCGATACCAAAGGCTATTGTTTTTCCAAGTTGATTGATCACTCTGTCTTTAGCAGCATAGGCAACATTGTTTGCATCCACAATTTTATCAGGAGAAAGATCCACCATCGTGCTGCCGTGTACAGTTTCAAAACCAAGCTCACCAACTACCGACAAATTTTTAAAAATACTGTAGGCCACTGTCAAATCTTCATAGAACACGGAAATAAAAGTATTCTGATTCAAACCAGGAAGCGGAGAAAATCCTTTTTGCACGGAATTGAAACTGTTGTAGTTCAAAATAATCAATTTGTGTTTGCCTATTTCGTACTGACCTTTCAACAACAATTCAGCAGCGTTGAAGCCCTTTACATAAGCGCCACCACCTGTTTTTGTGGTATCGATGGTAATGGTTTCATAAGTGCGGAACCAAGCTGATTTCACTCTGTGGTATGGACCATCGGCTTGAAACCAAGGACGCATTCTTGATCTTGAGAAATCATTCACACGGTGCTGAATGGTAATGGTGTCGTGCGTGTTTTCAATTTCAGATCCAAAAGCATAGCCAAATTGAATTCTGATGTGTTTTCCCAAGCCGCCTTCTGCCCTGAAGTTTACACCCTGACGGTTGTTGGCGATTTGTCCAACCTCTTGCGACAAGTTGGGAAGGTATAAAGCGTCGTACACTTTATCAGTAGTATAACCACCCTGACCTAAAGTTTGATTGGAGTTCATGATGGATCCATCTAAACTCGCCATTCCTTTGTTGATGTGGTAGTACTCAATAGAGAAAGGCACCAAAACAATGCGCTTGTCGAATTCCGTTTTAAAATAATAGCCTTGTCCAATTGGCGCAGATGCAGCAGTACCCGGATTTTCAATTTTACCAACACCAAACTCACCCGACACATTTACCTTTTTTATTTTAAAACTAAAATCCAAAGTCGTCACGGTATTGTTATCGGGCGCTTTGTTTTCAAATGAAACCTGAGCGCGTTTCGCGTAAAAATTCAAGCCCATTGTTCCCGACATATAACGTTCGAAAACCACTTTTTCCAATTTCACTACCCCCGTATAAGAAGGGAAATAGTTGATGCCTTGCGACAATATTACGTTAGAACTCGTTCTTCCAAACATACCTCGAACCCCAACTTGCAAAGGCAAATATTTGGTTTCAAATACAATACCCGTCATGGCGCTACCACCCAATCCCTGCGTTCCGATATTGGTTGACATCGAGTAGTATTCTTCAAAACGCTCAAAACTTCTTCTGTACCAATCCCATGGCAAACGGTTGAAATAGTTGTCTCTGTATTCTGCTTGTCCCATTGTGAACTTGCTCATTTTCAGCCACAGGATTTCTCCAGCTGTGATTGAAGTTTCAAAGAGACCGCTTCTCACTCTACCCGAAAAGTTAATGTTTTGTCGCGCACTAATACTTCTACTTCCGCCATTTTGCACATCACCTGTGAAAATTGGCGATAAAGAGTAACCAACGTTGAAATCGATTTTACTTTTCAGTTTAGAGGAAATATTCAACTCCAACATCGGATAACCACCACCATTGGTGGTACCTACGTTTGCAGTAGGATAATCCGAAAATGCAATACTCTTTTCGCTGGTGATATTGTCATCGTAGGCCTTTTGCATGTCGCGGTAAACCACCAAGGCACGCATTACACCCGATACCACCACATCGTCAGAAAACAAAGCTTTGCCTTCATTTCCGCCAATGAAATTGAAATGATCGTTCAACTTTGTACCGCTGCCAAATTGAGCGTAGTTCGGTTGCAACATCAAGCTGGTGGTACCAACAAAGGGAGCTTGCCGATCTTTGCTAAAACTAAAGTGTTCGCGCAACGACAAGGAGTCGTTGGCCCGCTGTATTGAATCGTTTGCGTGGCCGCCGGCAAAGGCACTGCCACAGCCCAACAGCAAGCCGAAGGTGCCCAGCAAACGAAAGTTGCGTTTATGTATAATCTTATTCATCATCAGATTGAAAATATTAATTTCTAATTTTTTGAATTGCATTGTTACGGAAGTCTATTTCCACCTTTTTTTGATGCGTGGACGAACGACTTGATTGGTGCCAAAAGTATTCACCAACTCATCCACCAGTGGGGTTCCTGTTATCAAAGAGGAACCAGGTTTTTTTTCCATGTAATCTCCAAAAACGTCCCAAATAATTGCGCCCGCACATTTGTTTTTTACAATGTATTCCGCTTTTAACTTCACCGATTTTACGTTGTCAAACGAAACAAAAGATTTTTCATCTTCACTCACCAAATAAGGCACTTTTGCAACATCGTCCCAATATTCTTTGTAGCCATGTTTTTTGTATTCTTCCATGATATTGAAGTACTGCGGCATTCCTTCGTGCTCAGCAAAAACAACATCGTCTTGTTTTTTCTGATGTCCTGTTCTGTAGATGGTAATGGGTTGGTCGCCGTCAAATCCGCGCAAAGTTCTGCCATAAAAAGCAACGCCTAAATTTAATTTTTCAGCAGGCACTTTGTATTTGGTAGTCATTAGGCGGTAGGCTTCATCCAAACTTCCTTTGTAGCCTTTCGACGGGTTGTACAAAGGTGAATTGTGATTGGCATCGTCACTCCAAGTACCATTAAAATCATAGGTCATCATGTTGATGTAATCCATAAATGGAGCAACAACATCCCATTGTATCTGGTCCATTTGCGGAATGTTGGCTCCGTAGGCACCTGTCAACAAAAATTTATAGTCGATGGTTTTTCCGTACGCGTCAATGGAGTCGCGGATGGCCTTCATAAAGAGCGGATAATTCGCTCGGTCTTGCGGTGTTCCGCTGTGCTCTGCATAACCAGGATATTCCCAGTCAATGTCAATTCCGTCAAATTGATAGTGTTTCAAAAGGCGCACACATTCCTGCGCAAAATGTCCTCTTTTTTTAGGATCAGCAGCAATTAAAGGAAAATTATCGGAGAGCGTCCAACCGCCAATTGACACCATAACTTTTACACCGTATAAGTGAGCATAGTCCACCAAACTTGAATTGGGATAGTAGGCAGGCTGCGGCTTACTCCAGTCAATTCTTCCTTTGAGCAAAATGGTATCGGCCCATGGATCTGTTCCTTCAATGTTCGCCTCTTTATCAGGTGAATAAAAAGAGTAATTTAAAATCGTATAACGACTGTAGTCCAACACCTCAGGAACAACACAACCGTTGCGCTTGTACATTTGCCAAGATGGAAAATAAGCAATGATTTCTTTTGGATTGCCGGTGCTGGCGACGGCAAGATCTTGTTTTTGCTTTTGTGCATTCAACACCTGACAAAAACTACTGCACAATACTGCTAAGGCAATGAGAATGGGTTTCTTCATAATTCAAACTTTTAAGCAAAGCACATGCGATTTTAATTTCTTAAAATCCTAAAACTTTGCATTTAAATAAAAAATCGAAAACGTTTACAAGAAAAGTAAAACGAAACCCTAGTCCGACGAATGTATAAAAATATATTCTCCTTCCAAACATCTTTGCATAATATTTTTGTGCGCCCCCCTACTTTAGGCATCACATTTTCTTTTCTTGCCACCTTCTACCGCAACTAGCGAAGAATGTTACAAGAAAAATAAAAACTTACGATTGAACTAAATAAAACATGTTCAACACAAAAAAAAGCCCCACTTCGCAAGAAGCAGGGCTACAAACAATCTTTTATTTGGGGTATTTAAATAGACAGTATGTTCGCTACACGCAAAACTTCTTCATCAACATAATCTTTCTCAATGATGGCATCTTCAAATGAAGTGTAAACAACTTCATTTTTAATCAATCCCGCCATTACATTCTTTTTGCCGGCAATCAAACCTTCCACCGCTGCAACACCTAAACGGCTTGCTAAAATACGATCGAAAGATGTTGGATTTCCTCCTCTTTGAATGTGTCCGAGAATAGTCACTTTAGCATCAAAGTAATTCATTTTCTTGCAAACCTGTTGTGCGATATCGGCCGTTGAGCCTAACTTACAACCTTCTGCAACCACTACTATACTTGATGTTTTTTTTCTTAAGCGACCTTTTTCCAGTTTCTCCACAATGGCATCAATACTTCCTTCTCTTTCGGGAATCAAAATATCTACTGCACCTGAAGCCAAACCTGTGTTGGCGGCAATAAAACCAGAATTACGGCCCATCACTTCCACAAAAAACAAGCGGTTGTGCGACATAGCGGTGTTACGGATATTGTCAACTGCACTAATAGCGGTATTGGTCGCTGTATCAAAACCAACGGTGTAATCTGTTCCGTTTAAATCGTTATCGATTGTTCCTGGAATACCAATAATTGGAATGCCGTGTTCTTTTGATAATAATTCAGCACCAGTAAAAGTACCGTTGCCACCAATAGCAACCAAAGCATCAATTTTGCGCGCCTTCAAATTTTTGTAGGCTTTCAATCGGCCTTCCGGAGTTCTAAACTCCTCGCAGCGCGCCGACTCGAGAATGGTACCACCTTTTTGCAAAATCTGATTGACAGAGCGAACATCCATCTCATCGATAATGTCGTTTTCTATCATTCCTTCATAGCCACGGTAGATACCCGACACTGTTAATCCGTAATACACCGACGAACGAACGACTGCCCGAATGGCAGCGTTCATTCCCGGTGAATCTCCTCCTGAAGTATAAACTCCTATTTTCTGTATCTTCTTCAATGCTTCAGCCACAATTATTTTTTACCTGTGAAGATAAGCGCCAACTCAGCCATACGGTGAGAGAAGCCCATTTCGTTATCATAGAAACTTGTCATTTTAACAAGTGTATTTCCATTGCTTGGAACAACCAATACGTCATTCATAATCATTGAAGAAAAAGGCTCTCCAACGCAGTCTCTTGAACACTCGTAAAAATCACCGAAGTAAGCTACTTGTTTCAATATAGTGCCGCTGTTGATTTTTTCAACATTAGCAGTCATCGCAGCAGAGATTTCTGCAGCTGAGTGATTTCCTTCAATTAAGTAAACAGCTTCAACAACAGAACCTGTATCGGTTGGAACTCTCAATGCAGTACCATTCAATTTACCGTTCAAGTGAGGCAAAACTTTACCTACCGCTTTAGCAGCACCTGTACTAGCTGGAATAATGTTGTTTAATGTAGCTCTGTTTTTTCCACCACCGAAAGCATCAGCAACTTTTTGAGTAGCTGTAGCAGCATGTGTTGTAGAGATCAAACCAGAGATTACTTTAAAAGTATCGTCTAATGCTTTAGTCATTGGCGCCAAGCAGTTGGTAGTACAAGAAGCGTTAGATACAATTTTATCGTCAGCGCTGATTGAATCGTGATTAACACCCAATACCACAGTTTTTGTAGCATCGTTACAAGGAGCAGAAACAATTACTCTTTTAGCGCCTGCATTGATATGTGCTTGTGCTTTTTCAGTAGTCAAGTAAAAACCTGTACATTCAAAAACAACATCAACATCATGAGCAGCCCATTTGATGTTGTTGGCATCTTTCTCAGCATAAACAGTGATCGTATGTGTACCAACTTGAATAACATTGTCAGAAACTAAAGTAACTGGAACTGGAAATCTACCGAAGATTGAATCTTTTGGAAGTCCACTTGCAATTTCTGAAGCAGGCACTAAGTCGTTACCTGCAACGATTTCAATTTGATCGTTAAATTTTTCAACGATAACTCTCATTACGTTTTTGCCGATACGGCCCATTCCATTGAAAGCAACTTTAATTTTAGCCATGATGTTTAGATATTAAGATTGAACATTGTTATTTAGCCTCAAAAAAGGCGAAGCCGCTAAAATAGGATTTTCTAAGTAAAACAAATACAACTTATTCGAAAAAGTTGAAAAAAAATGTTTTGCTCATCTAAACTTAACCTTAAGCCAACAGCTTTTCAACACTAAAATCTGTCACAACGTACTCCATTTTACCTAATGAAAACAGCAACAACACTTAATGAATTAGGCCTTTCGTTCCTACAAGCGAGCGAACAGCGAAGTTCCTTATAGGCGAGCGCGCGGTATATAAAATTGATTCTCTACCTTTAGCCCGACCAAAAAGCGCAATATGACACAAAGACTCGACATCTTAGCTTTCGCTGCACATCCCGACGATGTGGAACTGGCTTGCTCTGGCACGCTCATCAAACACATCGAGCAAGGCTTCAAGGTGGGCATCATCGATCTCACTGAAGGTGAACTGGGCACACGCGGAAGTAAAGAATTGCGCCGCGAAGAAGCCCAAAAGTCGGCTGCACTCATGCAACTCGATGCACGAGAAAACCTGCAAATGGCCGATGGTTTTTTTGATTTGTCGCTGGAAAATAAAATGAGCATTGTGCGCATGATCCGCAAATACCAGCCGCGCATTGTGCTGGCCAACGCTGTTGCTGACCGCCACCCCGACCATGCCCGCGCAGCGCAACTGGTGAGCGAAGCTTGTTTTTTATCGGGTCTTTCAAAAATCGACACCAATCAACAAGCGCATCGACCCGCGTTTGTATACCACTATATTCAAGACCATTATTGCCAACCTGATTTTGTGGTGGACATCACAGGCTACCTTGATAAAAAAATGGAATGCATCAAAGCCTTTGGTTCTCAATTTTTTGATCCAAATTCCACAGAAAAAACAACACCGATTTCAGGCCCCGAATTTTTCAACTTCTTGGAAGGTCGTTGCATCGAATTTGGAAGACTCATCAATAAGCAGCACGGCGAAGGATTTACTACTTCGCGTCCCGCAGGCATTCAAACTTTCAACGACCTGATTTAACGTGAACTTTAAAGAAGTAAAATATCTTTTTCAAAAAGAATTCCGAATGGAGCTGCGCCGCAAGTCGGGCATCAACAGTATTTTGCTTTTTGTAGTCGCCACTACCTTCGTTAGTTTCTTAGCTCTACAAACCATTCAGCACGCTCCTACGTGGAATGCGCTCTTTTGGATCATTACCCTTTTCGCCTTTATCAATGCTGCCAACAATACCTTTCGCAACGATAGTGAAAACACCCAAATGTATTTGAATCAGTTGGCACACCCACAATCCATTTTACTTTCCAAAACACTGTACAATGCACTATTGATGGTTACCACAGGTATTCTCAACTACCTGTGTTACTCTTTCTTCGTTGGCAATTTCATCAGCAACCATGCGCTTTTTATCTTACTCATTGTCATCGGCGGCATTGGCTTTGCCTGCGTTCTGTCGCTGACCAATGCTATCTCGTCCAAGGCATCTTTCAACAATACCTTAATGCCGATTTTGAGTATTCCCTTATTGATTCCCTTCTTTATTATATTGGTTGCGCAAACCAACCACCTCATTGGAAACAAGGAATACAAAGACTTTTCCTATGCCGCTGCGCGCTCAGGAATGGAAGTTGACGTGCTGTGCAAAAACATTGAATTTCAAAGTAGCACCGCCGACAGCAACTGCAACGTTTTTGCTGCTAGCGACTACCAGAACAAAAAAAGCACAATGGTTTTTTGTGGCAACATCGACCCGCACAACAACATTGAAACAATTGTCAAAGGCAAGTTTGAAAACGGCACTTTTTACGCTGCTGCAATTTGGACCAAAGCCAATGTCAGCACCAACACCTCCATAAAATACTACGGCGCATTGTCGCTACTCACATTGATCGTATTGATTATCGGCCTATACTTATACCCCAAAATAGCGAAGTTTTAAGCTTCACAAGCAATAGTACATTGCCAGGCAAATCACGGCTACAAACTTATGCATCGCTATAAAAACAAGATTTTTCACATTCTCTCAATTTCTCTTCCCCAACTCTAAACTTTTATGGTTAAATTCGCAGGGTTAAAAAAAAAGCATGCGGAAAATTTGGTGGAAAATACTTTGCATTGTGTTTCTGGTGTTCACGGTAATTGCAGGATTCAAAATTAAAGTCCCTGCCCTCTACCCTACCCAAGAAACCCTCAGAAATCTCTTTTTTCATGTACCAATGTGGTTTGGCATGATCACTATGATGACCGTATCACTGGTTTACAGCCTTCGTTTTCTCAATAAAAAAGACCTGAAACACGACATTTTCGCACAAAACTTCGCGCATACAGGAACCCTTTTTGGGGTGCTTGGCTTCATTACCGGCATGCTTTGGGGAAAATACACTTGGGGCGAATGGATTCCTGAAGACACTAAAATCATTGGCGCCGCCGTTGCCGTGCTCTTTTATTTTGCCTACTTTATTTTGCGATCTGCCATCAACGACGAAGAAAAAAAAGCACACCTGTCTGCCGCATACAATGTATTCGCTTACGTGATGCTGATTATTTTCACCGTCATCTACCCGCGCATGCATGCTTCACTTCACCCTGGAAACGGCGGAAACCCTGGCTTCAATGCCTACGACCTCGACTCTACCATGCGCATGGTTTTTTACCCAGCCATCATTGGTTGGATTCTTTTGGGCGTATGGATTTGTACCATCAAAATCAGAATTGAACTTTTACAACGCAGCACGATATGAAAGAAAACGCACAGCAAACAACGGTTGAAATGGCCGACCAGTTTTTGAATTCAAACGGGAAAATTTTTGTAGTACTCGGTGTTTTACTCATCATACTTTTCGGGATTTTTGGCTACTTGTTCAGCGTTGAAAAAAAAATAAAAAGACTCGAAAAACAAAACAGCAAATGAATAAAGGAGCAATCATAGGCTTGTCTATCATCGCGATCGCAGTAACCTTACTGCTTTTCGTGTTGCAAGACGCGGGTACCTACGCCACGTTCAAAGAGGCTGATGAAAACCCCGACAAAGAAATCACCATCATCGGTCAGCTCAACAAACAAAAAGAAGTGATTTACAATCCCGAAGTCAATACCGACCTTACCACCATGTTTGTTTTTGACGCCAATGGTGAAGAACGTGAAGTACACCTTCACAAAGCGAAACCACGCGATGTCGAAAAATCAGAAAACATTACCCTCACCGGAAAAATGGTGAATGGTGTGTTCAATGCCGAAACCATTTTAGTGAAATGCCCATCGAAATACCAAGACGGAAAAATGGACACTTCTAAATTGATGGAGCAAAAATTTTGAAGTTCTAAGCTATGACCATTTCATACATCGGCGAAAATTTACAATTGGGAAAATGGGGACACATTGCAGTGCTCGTTGCCTTTGTATTTGCCATTTTATCAGCCATTGCACATTACTTCGCCGTAGAGGGCGCCGACCATGAAAAAGAAGGCTGGAGAAAAATTGGGCGCTACGCTTTTTTTGCACATGGCTTAGCTGTTGCAACTATTGTTGCCCTGCTGTTCACCATGCTGTACAAGCACCACTACGAATATTTTTACGTTTGGAAACACTCCAACAATGTAATGCCCTTGCGCTATATTTTATCGTGTTTTTGGGAAGGTCAAGAAGGCAGCTTTTTGCTTTGGACGATATGGCACGTGGTGCTAGGAACCGTATTGAGCTTTACTGCAAAAAAATGGGAAAGCCCGGTCATGGCTGTATTCGCAGCTGTGCAGGTATTTTTAATTTCAATGCTCTTGGGCATACACATTCCCGATGGCCCTTTTGTTGGCTGGATGATACTCGTGATTGGTGCATTTTTGCTTTTCATTATTTGGAACAAACTGTCGACCATCGAAAGAATCACCATTGGCGGCGCAGTGCTCACGATAGGTCTGTTCATTGTAAATAAAAACATTGCTAGTTTTCAAATTGGCAGCAGTCCCTTTACCGTATTGATGCGCGAACACCCAAAATATGGAAAAGAAGCCTTCTTCCTCAATCCACAATACTTGCATGCTTTAGATGGCAATGGACTCAACCCGCTGCTGCAAAATTATTGGATGACCATTCATCCACCAATGTTGTTTTTAGGTTTTGCATCTACGCTCGTTCCCTTCGCTTTTGCAATAGCGGGCTTGTGGACAAAGAAACTCAACGAATGGATGACACCTGCCTTGCCTTGGATTTTCTTTGGTGTAGCATCTTTGGGAACTGGCATTTTAATGGGCGGCGCATGGGCTTACGAAGCATTGAGCTTTGGCGGATTTTGGGCTTGGGACCCCGTTGAAAATGCTTCCTTATTTCCATGGCTTACTTTTGTTGGCGCGGCACACGTAATGATCATTCAACGCAAAAAAGGCAAGTCGTCTTATGTCACTTTTTTGCTGACCATGCTTTCGTTTTTACTCGTGCTTTACTCTACCTATCTCACGCGCAGTGGTATTTTGGGCGATACTTCAGTGCATTCCTTCGCCGACGGAATGCCGGGACAATTGCTTATTTTTCTGTTCTTCTTTTGGTGGCTCGCTGGTTATTTGGTGGTGTGGAACAAAATGCTGCGCATCATTTACACGGTGCTCTCCATTTGCTTTTTCGTGGTGCAATTTTATGTAGAAGACCTGAAAATACTGAGCATTGTATTGATCGCAAGTTACATTGGCATCTTCGTTTTCAGCTACCTTAAATTTTTTCCGAAAGAGGAAAATGAAAAAGAAGAAAGTGTTACTTCTCGTGAATTTTGGATGTTCATCGCCGCCATTTTACTTTTAATTTCGTGCCTGCAAATCATTATTACTACCTCTATCCCCGTCATCAATAAAGTGTTTGGCACTGCACTCACCTCTAACACCGATGTCTTTGAAGCTTATGTGAAATACCAAATCCTCTTTGGCTTTTTAATTTGCTTGCTCATGGGTGGCGGACTCTACCTCAAGTACAGCAAAACACCTGTAAAAAAATTGCTCAGCGATTTGGCGATTAGTTTTGTGATCACGGCCGCACTGTGCTTAACACTCGCACTTTCTTATCAACTGCAGTACAAAAACGAAATCTTTCGCTTGGTGCTGTACTGGTTGTTTTTCTTTGCCGCTACTTTTGCCATTGTGGCGAACGTGGGCTATTTTATTCGTGTACTCAAAGGCAACGTCAAGTCGTCGGGAGCGCCAATAGCGCATTTGGGCTTTGGTATGATCATGCTCGGCGCATTTATTTCTACTTCACAAAGCGATGTTATTTCTGAAAATACTTCGCATTTTGATTTGGAAAAAGCGAGCGACAACTCTATTAAAAACAACGAAAATATTTTCCTTGCAAAAGGCGACACGCTGCCGATGGGTGGCTATTACGTGACATACAACAACACCTATCAGGATGGTCCGGACATTCATTTCGACGTGGATTATCTGCGCAAAAAACCCGACTCTACTTTTGAAAAAGAATTCTCTTTGAGTCCCTTTATTCAAATCAACGAGAAGATGGGCAATGTTGCTGAACCATCGACCAAACATTATTTAAACAAAGACATTTACACGCATTTACAAGCTTACAAAACGGCTACCGGCAATTTATACAAAGTTCCCAAAGGCGACACTGTGCACATGAATGGCGGATTTTTGTGGTTCAAAGATGTACAGCTGAGCGTGAAACACGAAAACAACAACGAAGCTGCAAAGGTTGAATCCATCAAGGTTGGCGCTGTATTTGAAACCTACATTCCGGGTTTACCGAAAGAACAATTCACGGTGATTCAAAATTTAGTGGGCAAGGAAAGTACTTCTCCGGAAACGAAGGTGGAAAGTTTGAAATCAAAATTCAAACTCGTTGAAATCAATCACGAAGAAGGTTATTTTCTTTTTGAAATCACCAACTATTCCAACGAATACATCATCTTAAAAGCCATTCAATTTCCAATGATCAACATCTTATGGACGGGCTGTATCGTAATGATCATAGGCACTACAATAGCCATTGTGAACCGCAACAGAAAAACAAAACAAACCCAAAATGTCGGATAGCTATTTACAAAAATTGACCTGCATCAATGCCTTCATTTTTGACGTTGATGGCGTAATGACCAACGGCAGCATCACCATCACGCCCGATGGCGACCAACTGCGCACGATGAACATTCGCGATGGTTTTGCGCTGCAATACGCGGTAAAAAAAGGCTATAAAATCGCCATCATTTCTGGCGGTAAATCAGAAAGCGTTAAATCGCGTTTTACCAAACTGGGCATCACTGACATTTACCTGGGCGCGCACAACAAAAAAGAAGCATACCACCAATTGATCGACGCCTACAACCTCGATCCACAGCGCATTGCATACATGGGTGACGACCTGCCCGACTACGAAGTAATGACCATGGTGGGTCTACCCACTTGCCCGAAAGACGCTTGTGTAGAAATTAAAAACATCAGCACTTACGTATCTCCCAACAAAGGCGGAGAAGCTTGCGTGCGCGACCTTATAGAGCAAGTATTAAAGTCACAACAGCAATGGTTCGACGCTTCTAAAATGAACGATAAAGATTTTGTATGGTAATGAAATACATAAAATTACTTCGCCCGCTCAACTTGCTCATGATCGCATTGCTCATGTGCGTACTGCGCATTTTCGTATTTGAAAAAGGTCTGCAGTATTACGGACCTTCGTTGTTTGCGCTACAATTTTCCACTGTCCATTTTTGGCAATTGGTCGCTTCTGTTGTACTTATCGCTGCAGGAGGAAATGTAATCAACGATATTTATGATCAAGAAATTGACAGCGTGAACAAACCCGACAAAAAAATAGTGGGCACTTTCATAAGCGAAACAAAAGCATGGGTACTATATTTTGTTCTGTCACTCGGCGGCATCGCCTTGGGCTACCATTTGGCATTAGAGGTAAACAACACTGCCTTTACTCTTTTTCACTTGTTCAGTCCTTTGTTGTTGTGGGTGTATGCTGCACAGCTCAAAAAATCGGCACTCGTTGGCAACATCGTTATTGCGCTCTTAGCGGCCAGCGTTCCGCTGCTGCAACTCACCTATGAATATGGCTCAATGCTTCCTGTATATTGGGACGTTATTAAAATGAATGAATCAAGCAATCCCTTAAACTTCATGATAGAATGGTGTTTCTACCTTGCTGCATTTGCTTTTTTAAGCACCTTGATCAGAGAAATTATTAAAGATTTAGAAGACATCGAGGGCGACAAAAGATATGGTTCACGCACCCTGCCCATTGTGATTGGCGGTATAGCCACAAAAAAAACAATCATCGTACTGTCGATGCTCTTTATTGCTGCCTTGTATGCATCTCTGTTTGTGCTTTCAATTTTTGAACGACCATTGCTTTTGCTAATGATTTACCAATCACTGTCGGTTGCGCTTATCGTTGGCTTCGGCATTTTAAAACTATTGAAAGCACAAGACAAAAAAGACTTTAGCTACCTCAGCGATCTATGGAAAATAGTCATGCTCTTGGGCTTTGGAAGCTGCGTTATTTATGGACTTCTTTAAAATTTAGAGGATGATCGCGCAAACAAAAAAAATAATTCTGGCATCAAAATCACCGCGTCGTCAGCATTTGCTGAAAGAACTGAATGTTGAATTTGAAATTAGAACCAAAGAAATTGAGGAAATTTATCCGCCCCATTTGAAAGGTCCCGAAGTACCAATTTACCTAAGCAAACTGAAAGGAGAAGCTTTCAAAGAAGAATTGAAACACGATGAACTTGTGATCACTTCTGACACCATTGTTTGGGTGAACGACGAGATTTTAGGCAAGCCCGAAAGCAGAGAAGACGCCATTGCCATTCTGCACAAATTGAGCCACAACATGCACCGCGTTATCACTGCCGTGACCCTGCAAGAAAAAGAACGCAGCACTACTTTTCACGAAGAAACAGAAGTGTATTTTAAAAAACTAAGCGATGCTGAAATTGCTTTTTACATTGACAATTTCAAACCCTACGACAAGGCCGGATCATACGGCATACAAGAATGGATTGGCTATGTGGGCATTGAAAAAATCAACGGCTGCTTTTACAATGTAATGGGCTTACCACTCTTTCGATTGAACCAGCATTTGCATGCTTTAGGCATTATTGAAGTGAAGTAAGGCGCTGATACTGTCCATTTTTTGGGGAACGAGGGACGGCAGCTATTATTTGAAATGCGATGGAGCGTTGACACTTGCGTGTGCTATTTTCCATCTCCACCTTCCATCTTGCAGTACTTTTCTAAATACTCTAGAGCCTTGGGATCGCCATTTTGCAGGGCTGCATTAAAATCATCGCAGGCACGACGCAGGTTATTTGTTTGCGCAAGAATCTGTCCGCGCAAAGTAAGGGCATTGGGCAATTTAGGATCAAGCGCTATGGCCTTGTCTAAGTCGGGCAAAGCGCCAGCAAAATCATTTTGCCCCACGCGCACTGTAGCCCTACTGTAATAGGCTTTTGCAAAATCAGCATCCAACTCAAGTGCCTTTGTGAAATCGAGCAATGCTGCTTTGTAGTCTTTAAGTGCGAGGTAACAAGTACCACGGTTGTAGTACGCTTCAGTGAAATCGGCATCTGCTTTAATCGCTTTATTGTAATCATGAATTGCGGCTTTATAGTCTTGCTGTTTGTGCATGTCGATGCCTTTTTGAAAATATTCTTTGGCTGGCTGAGCACCGAGACCAAAAGCGATTAAAAAGAGAGCGATAAAAAGTGTGCTTTTCATAAATGCTATTTATATTTATTCAATAATGATTTTGTATTTATCAAGAAGCCCAATAATTCCCGCTGAAGAAAACTTCGCCTTTTGAATTCTATTTTTTTCTAAATCGATAGAATAGCGGCGTGCACTTCTGAAATCAACCTTCTCTAAAATAGTGTTCCTAAAAACGGCGCGCGACAAATCACAGTTCAAAAAATCAGAAGCACTAAGATCGGCTGCCGAAAAATCAACTTCCTTCAAACTGCACTCTTTGAAAATCGTTTTCTTTATTTTTTTATTTTGAAAAGAGGAATAATCCAAAGTGCATTTTTCAAAATAAAAAGACAGCAAAAAATCTCGGCACTTTGTGAAATCAACCCCTAGCATCTTGCAGGCCGCGAAGGTCGCGTTTTTCAATGCGGTATCGTTGAACTTCACCATGCTGAAATCGCAATCTTTAAAAGTACAGTCCACAAAATCAATATACGACAAATCACTTTTTGAAAAATTGCAGTTGACAAATACACAATTGTCATAAATACCAGCTGGCATTTTCTTTTCAGAATAGTCTATGCGCGTATACGTTCTATTTTCATGTGATTCATCCACCATAACACAAACATTGACTTACTAAATACCAGCACCAAAGCTAACAAAAAAGAGCCATCAACAGAGTGCATTAAGACAAATCAAAGGCTAAAATGGAACTGTGTAATATTATCCCCACCTAAAGGAAGTTTTTTTTACATTTGGCCAACAAAAAACAAATTGAGCATGCGTTCCACCCTATTCACCATTTTACTTCTCCTTTGTTTTGCTGCAAGTCGCGCTCAAGTATACAAATACATCGAAAAAATTCCCGTTTTCTCTTTGTCAACAGGAGCCACTTATCTTGTCAACAGTGGCGATTTCGGTTCGTTTTTAAAGTATTACTTACCCACCAACAATGGTTTTTCTTTTTATTTAGAAGGAACAATACTGTATCCAACAAGTTCGAATTACCATGAATACCGATGTGAATATGGAGCGGAGATCGTGTTTTTTAAAATCGGAGGATTTTCAACCCATGCTTTGGCAGGATTCAATTATGGTTGGTGGCAGCGCAAAAATGAAGTCTCCCCCTTTTACAATCCAAGCGCAGGAAATCATTTCATCAAAGACAACTCGCATTTCTTTGGTGGCGGAATGGATTTTGAATTTAACAAAAACGCGAGTTTGTATGCCTCATGGAAAACCTACCCTGTGATTTACAGCGACTACGTTGAAATGGGCTTTCGCTACAACATTTACCCCAGAGAAAAACGCAGAAGAGCTCCTGGAAAAAGGCACAAGATCAAATTCAACAAAGCCTGATTTTGCCGAGCATACGCAACATGTCACTACTTCAAAAAGACATACAAAACATTTGGCATCCTTTCACGCAAACCTATGGAAGCGAGGCTCCTGTTGCAATCTTAAAAGGAGAAGGACTTTACCTGATCGACGAAGAGGGCAACAGAATTATTGACGCAGTATCGTCATGGTGGACCAGCATTCATGGACACTGCCACCCCTATATTGCCCAAAAAATTGCCGAACAAGCAAGCACTCTTGACCATGTGATTTTTGCAGGATTCACACATCCAAAGGCTGTAGACTTATCGCAACACTTGTTGCGACTGTTGCCGGCAAATTTCTCTAAAATATTTTTCTCCGACGATGGTTCAACCGCCGTTGAAGTAGCCATTAAAATGGCCGTGCAATACTGGCACAACCAAGGCCAAACAAAAAACCGAATCATCGCCTTTAAAGAAGCCTACCACGGCGATACTTTTGGCGCAATGGCTATCGGCGAGCGCGGTGCTTTCACCAAGGCTTTTGAATCACTTTTTTTTGAAGTAGATTTCATCGACGCTCCATTGCCTGGCAGCGAAGAACGCTGTTTACAGCAGTTGCAAGAAGCCATGCGATCCGATACCGCCGCTTTTATTTTTGAGCCCTTGCTGCTGGGCACAGCAGGTATGCAAATGTATTCTGTAGAAGTGCTGCAAAAAATGGTGGACCTCTGCAAAGCAGCGGGTGTACTGACGATCGCCGACGAAGTACTGACAGGTTTTTACCGCACTGGTAAATGTTTTGCCACCAATAATTTAAAAAGTGGCAGTGACATCATCTGTCTTTCAAAAGGAATCACTGGTGGCACTATGGCTTTGGGCGTCACAGCTTGTGCGCAACATATTTACGACGCCTTTGTTTCTGAAGATAAATTCAAAACTTTTTTCCACGGACATTCTTATACCGGAAACCCTATTGCTTGTGCTGCTGCTTGCGCAAATTTAGAATTGCTTGCCACAGCTGATAGCCTTCAAAAAATCAGCGAACTCTGCCGCCTACAAGCGCAGTGGGCGCAGCACTTCGCTGCACATCCTGCGCTGCGCGGAGCCAGAAATTTGGGTACCATTACCGCTTTGGAAATCAAAACAGGAGACAACACTTCCTATTTCAATACACTGCGCGATACCATTTACCAACATTTTATGCGCAAAAATATTTTACTGCGCCCGCTTGGCAACATTATTTACGTGCTACCGCCTTACTGCATCACAGCCGACGAACTCCAACACATCTACAGTGAAATCGAGCTCTTTTTAAATCAACTCCATACAAAGTCATGAAAAATATCGGCAAAAACATTTCATACAAAGAAGAAAAAGGCGAATTGTACGTAGAAATAAAACCAAGCTACGACAAACAAAAATACCAGCTCGCGCTGGTGTGGTTCATTGCCTGGAGCGCCTGCGGAATAGCGGTGTTGTCTCAATTTTTTTTCGATCTCGACCGCAATCAAAAATTATTCCTCATCATCTTCATGGTTTTTTGGCTGTACTTTGAATACCAGGTAATGCAAGCACTCCGCTGGCGCAAGTCGGGAAAAGAAATCGTGAAAATTGCCGATGGAAAAATGCACTATGTCAAAGAAATCAGTGGACGCGGACTCGAAAAAATTTACGACAACGACACCCTCACTCCACTGCAATACGTAGCCTCAGCAAACGAAGGATTTTTCAATGTGCTCAACCAATCCAGCTGGATGCCTGGCAATGAAGTGCTCGAATTCAAAGCCAGCGATCGTTTGCGCCGACTCGGCATTCAGCTAAATAAAAATGATGCAGAACAGTTGGCAAAAAAAATAAATCACTATATTCATAAAAATGCTTCTCTGTGAAAAGATTTATCTATTGGTGCAACATTGATCAATTCCCCAACGAAGTCCAGTGCAGCGCAATGATGGCTGAATTGCCTGAGTTTTTGCAGCACAGCATCAGAGAATACAGAAACGAGCGCGATTTCGCTCGAAGCTTGATTGGCAAAACATTGCTCAAAAAAGGACTAAAATCTTTGGGATTGCACACCGCTATTGATACTATTGAACGCAATTCCTTTGGAAGATATGTGTGCACGCAAGGGGAAGTGGATTTCAACATATCCCATTCGGGAAATGCCGTGGTGGTCGCCTTTGAGCTCGAAGGTAAAGTAGGCATTGACATACAAGAAAAAAGCAAGGGCTCTCTGCTCATTGCCGAGCGCTTTTTCGCCACAGAAGAAGTAAATTGGATGAAGGAACAAAAAGATTTCAACAATGCTTTCACACACATCTGGACCCGCAAAGAAGCGGTAGTAAAAGCAACTGGAACAGGCATACGCATTCCGCTCAACTCCTTTCTCGTTGTAAAAGACGAAGTAGCAATGAACGGCCAAGCCTTTTACCTGCAAAGCAATTTACACGACAGTAAAAACTACTTCTTAACGGTATGCAGCAATTTGAATTTACCCTACCACATTGAACTGTTTTCGTCAAGCGATTTGTATTGATCTTTTGCAGCGCAAAAGATGCATATTTCATTAGTGCGTAGCACAAAAAGAGTGAAAATAAATTGACTACAATCAATTTAGTTTGTTAGATTTGGTTTCTACACTACTACTACAACTATGATGATGAAAAAACTGTTTTTCACCCTTCTGGCTGCTGCTTTATTTGCATCATGCGGCGACAGCAACCCCAAAATAAACCAGCCTGCAAAAGCAGAAGACCTGTCTCTACATTATGAAATGCTCAACAATGGAAATCAGGGTAAAGACCAATCGCTCAACCAATTTACATTAAGCAACAATGGCAACGGAGAACTGGCCGCCAACTGGGTTCTATACTTCAATCAAACCCGAACCATCGTTGACAATTCAGTAAAAGGCGATGTGCAAGTAACACGCATCAACGGCGATTTTTACAAAGTAGAACCGTCTAAAAATTACAAAGCACTCGCTGCCAAAGGCAAACTCACTTTTACTTTTGAGACCAATGCATGGATCATCAAAAATGCCGACTTCCCTTGTGGTTTCTACCTTGTGTTTAAAGACAGTTTAGGAAAAGAATTACCTCCTGTTGTGTTGTCAAACGTAAGCTACGCGCCTTTAACCAAAACCACACAAACCAACAGAGTCGCTGACGACGGAACGCCCATACCAACTGCTGAAAGCAGATACGAAAGCAACAAAATAATTTCTGAATTAGCTGATGCCGATATCTCTCCCATCCTCCCTACTCCGCTGGCCTGCAAAAAAGAAAAAGGAGAATTCATCATTTCTGCAAGCACTGCAATTTATTACGACAAAGACTTTGAAAAAGAAGCGCAGCAATTGCAAAGCGTGCTGAAAAAATTATTGCGCAACGAACTCCCATTGCATCAAGGAAAAGGCACTGGCATTGAATTGAGAAAAGGCGCCATTAAACTTGACCACAATGCCGAAGGCGCCTACGCCCTGCGCGTTGCGCCAAGCGGCATCGTTATTTCAGCGTTTTCACCAACAGGTATTTTTTACGGAATTCAAAGTTTGCGCGCGCTTATTCCAACAGCTGCCTATGCCAAAAACATGGGAACAGCAAGCATTGCAGCACTATCCATCACCGATGCACCACGTTTTGAATACCGAGGTATGTTTTTAGATGTTGCCCGAAATTTTCAGTCCAAAGAAAGCGTGATGAAACTGCTCGACTTGATGTCGTTTTACAAACTCAATAAATTTCATTTTCATTTGATGGATGACGAAGGATGGCGTTTGCAAATAGCCGCACTTCCTGAACTTACCGACGTTGGCTCAAAACGAGGCCATAGCAAAGACGAAACAGAAATGCTAAATCCTACCTGCGGATCGGGCCCTTTTGCCGACGCCAAGCAAGGCAGTGGAACCGGATTTTACAGCAAAGCCGATTTTATTGAAATATTAAAATACGCCACCGACCGCCACATCGAAGTGATTCCTGAACTCGACTTCCCCGGCCATGCCCGCGCTGCCATCGTTTCAATGAAAGCCCGCTACAACAAATACATTAAAAGCGATGCGAAAAAAGCCAATGAATATCTTTTGCACGATCCCAAAGATGCGTCAAAATACCACACCGAACAGCATTACAACGACAACGTAATATGCATCGCACAAGAGTCGACGTACCACTTTTTAGACACCATTGTAGGCGCCATCAGTCAAATGTACCAAGAGGCTGGAATCACTTTAAAAATGGTGCACACCGGTGGCGACGAAGTGCCGCACCCAACACTCAGCGATCCTGAAAGTGGGGCTTGGGTGAAGTCACCCATTTGTATTGAATTCATGAAGAATTCAGCAACTTACAAAAATCCTCGCGACCTCTTTTATTACTACGTCAATCGCTTCAACAAAATACTAAGCGCGCGCAATATCACCACTGGTGGCTGGGAAGAAATTGGTTTGCGCAAACAAATTGTTGACAGCGTAGAAGTCATTGCACCCAACCTCGAATTTAGCAACGCACACGTAGTCCCTTACATATGGAATACCTTGTGGGGCTGGGGAAATGAAGACAGAGGCTACAAACTCGCCAATGCAAATTTCAAAATCGTTTTGTCAAACGTGAGCAACCTTTACTTCGATCTCGCCAATGACAAAGATCCTTTGGAAAACGGCTACTATTGGGGCGGATTTGTTGACTTGAGAAAAGTTTGGTCTTTCGTTCCATTCAACATTGGCAAAGGCATCAATAGCGACCGAATGGGACACGCACTTGCTGCTGATTATATGAAAAACTTAACTCCACTTACCGCCAAAGGAAAAAACAATGTACTTGGAATTCAAGGTCAGCTGTGGAGTGAAACCGTGAAAAACAAGGAGACGATGGAATACATGATTTTTCCACGTTTGATCGCATTGGCGGAAAGAGCGTGGGCTGCCGACCCAGCTTGGACAGCCGCGAAAAATGACGAAGAACTTAAGAAACAAAGCGACCTACAATGGAACAGCTTCGTTAATACGCTGGGCAAAAGAGATTTGCCTCGTTTAGAATACTTGTGCAATGACAACGTACTCAACTACCGAATTCCGCTGCCAGGTGCAAAAATAGACCACGATACTTTGTACGCCAACATCGAAATGCCTGGATTCGACATACTGTACACCACTGAACCAAACAAAGCAGAGAGTTGGAAAAAATACAGTGGACCTGTACTGCTGCAAAAAGGCAGCAGCGTTGCGCTCAAGGCCAGAAATGCAAAAGGTCGAGAAAGCCGACGATGCGTCGTAAAAAGCAACTAAACAAAAGCAAAAAGCAAAGGCAATACACCTTTGCTTTTTGCTTTTAAAGACCCGACTGCACTTCGCTTTTCGCAAGCACAAAGCACTGTTCATTTATTCCTTAATATTGTTAAATTTGTGCTTCCATCATTGTAAATAAAAAAAGCATGAAAAAATTACTATTTGCTCTTATGACCATCGGCTTATTCGCTGCTTGCTCAGGAGAAGAAGAAGTGATCGCAACACGCACAACAGGTGCTGAACTTGAGGTTCTTTATGAATTGATCTCCAACAACTACCAAAACAAAGACCAGTACCTCAACGAATTCGTGCTACAAAACCATAGTAAATTCGATTTGAACGACAAATGGACCATCTACTTCCATCAACCTCTTCCGCTAATCGAAGAGTCGATAGAAGGCCCTGTGAACGTGCAACACATCAATGGAGACTATTACAAAATAACGCCTTCTGAAGATTATGCGCCCATCAAACCTGAAGGTGAAATTACGTTCACCTTTTGCAATGCTGCAGCGATCATCAAAAATGCTGACTTCCCAGTTGGCTTTTATATTGTGTTCAAAGACAGCCTTGGCGTAGAGTCTACCCCTGAGCTAATTAATGAAATAACGTATGCGCCTTTAACCAAGGCCAGTCAATTGTCGAGAAGTCCCAGCGATAGCATTGCAGTACCCTCCGCCGAAAGCCGCTTCGCCGAGAATCAAATTATTTTCAGCCTCCCTGAAAATGATATCAATCCAATTATCCCAACACCTGTTGCTTTCAAAAAATCTGAGGGAGAATTCACCATCAACGAAGACAGCAAGATCTATTACCAAAAAGGCTTGGCAAACGAAGCCAACTATTTGCAAACAGCACTCAACAAATTACTCAATATAGAATTGGAGAGCGAGGAAGGAAGTGGCACAGGCATCAACCTTAGTGTTGGCTCAGCAATCAGCAACCGTGAAGGATACCAACTCAACATCAAGCCTTCAAATATTTCAATTGTGGGCTGCGATAAAGCTGGCGTTTTTTACGGCATTCAAAGTTTACGCGCCTTGCTTCCTATAGAAGCCTACGCTGCAAACGATGGCTCGGTAAAAGTAGCTGCCGCAGCTGTGAGCGACTACCCGCGCTTTGCATACAGAGGCACGCACTTAGATGTAGTGCGCAACTTTCACAAAAAAGAAAGTGTGTTGAAATTGCTCGACCTAATGTCATTTTACAAACTCAATAAATTTCAATTTCACCTGACCGACGACGAAGGATGGAGGGTAGAAATTCCTGGTATTCCTGAACTCACAGAAGTGGGATCTCGCCGCGGGCACACCAAAGATGAAAGCGATATGCTCATGCCTGCCTATGGGTCAGGGCCATTTGCCGACGTGAATCAAGGCTTTGGAAATGGTTATTACAGCAAAGCCGATTTTGTTGAAATATTGAAATACGCTGCAGCGCGCCACATTGAAGTCATTCCTGAAATCGACTTTCCGGGACACGCCCGTGCGGCAATTGTATCAATGAATGCGCGTTACAATAAATACATCAAAAGCGATGTAAAAAAAGCAAACGAATATTTATTGGTCGATCTAAAAGATCAATCGCGCTACCATTCAGTGCAAAACTATGATGACAACATCACCAACGTTTGTCAGGAATCCACCTACAAATTTCTTGAGAAAGTAGTTGATGAATTAAGTAAAATGTACCAAGAAGCAGGCGTGCAACTGAAGATGCTCCACACTGGTGGCGACGAAGTACCACATCCTTCTAAAGACGAGCCAGGCAAAGGCGCTTGGGTGCAATCTCCATTGTGCATTGCTTTTCTTGCGAAATCCGACAAATACAAAAAACCTGAAGACCTTTTCTACTACTTTGTAGAACGTTTCAGTAAAATACTTGCAGCAAAAAAAATAAGCACCGCAGGCTGGGAAGAAATCGGTCTTGAAAAACAAATAGTAGAAGGCAGAGATGTAGTGGCACCCAACATGGAATTTGTCAAAAGCAATTTCACACCTTACGTGTGGAATACCGTTTGGGGCTGGGGCGGTGAAGACAGGGCTTACCAACTCGCAAACTTCGGCTACAAAGTCGTACTGTCAAATGTAAACAATCTGTATTTCGACCTTGCAGTTGACAAAGATCCTTTGGAAAATGGTTACTACTGGGGCGGATTTGTTGACATTCGCAAACCTTGGGACTTTGTTCCTTTAGACGTCACCAAAGGCACACCGCGCGACAGAATGGGCAGAGTGATTTTAGAAGAAGACATGATAGGCCTTGAAAACCTATCGAAACAAGGCAAAGAAAACGTTTTAGGTATACAGGGACAGCTGTGGAGTGAAACCGTAAAAGGCGCTCAAATGATGGAGTACATGATGTTTCCAAAATTAATCAGCTTGGCAGAAAGAGCGTGGGCACAAGATCCAGCTTGGGCAGCGATTGAAGCACGCGATCAATTTAAAAAAGCCAGCGACATCGCCTGGAACAAGTTCGCAAATACGCTCGGCCGACGTGATTTACAACGCATAGAATATCTTGCCAACGACAGCAGCGTAAATTACCGCATTCCAATGCCGGGTGGCAAAATTGAAAACAACACCTTAGTGGCCAACGCTGAACTGCCTGGATTTACCATCATGTACAGTTTCGACAAATCAAAAAGCAACTCGTGGAAAAAATACAGCGCTGCAGTACCTGTTCAATCAGGCGCCACAGTGTATTTAAAATGCGTGAACCGAAAAAATAGAGAAAGTCGAACGATCACAGTGAGTGCAAAATAATATTTAAAAAGATGTACGGCATTTGTTTACTCAGTCAAATCCCTTGCAGAAGCGATGCTTCTGACAAAAGTGAAATGGTCACACAACTTCTTTTTGGAGAAGTGTACAGCGTTGTTGAACTCACTGAAAAGTGGGCGAAAATACGAACGCAAGCCGACCACTACGAATGCTGGATATGTATCAAACAACACTGCACTTTAAGTGAAAAAGAATTCAAAGAAATTAGCGCTGCACCTTCAGCCCTTTCTAACGAATTGGTGCAGGTGCTCGAAGAAAACAAGATTTTCATCCCCATCGTTTTGGGCTCCGCTCTGCCTCTATTGAAAAACAATGAAATGAAAATTGGCGACCGCTGCTTTTCATTTGATGGCGCCGCACTTCAAAACAATGCGCCCGACAAAAGCAAAATATTGGAGTACGCTTTTATGTACCTCAACAGCCCCTACTTGTGGGGAGGTCGCTCGCCATTTGGCATCGATTGTTCAGGCTTTACGCAAATGGTGTACAAACTCAGTCATTTTCAATTGCCACGCGATGCCTACCAACAAGCTGAACTTGGAACTGCCTGTAGCTTTGTAGAGGAAGCACAAGCTGGTGACCTCGCATTTTTCGACAACGAAGCCGGAAAAATAGTACACGTTGGTATTGTCATCGGACAAGGTGAAATCATTCATGCATCAGGCCAAGTGCGCATTGACACGCTTGACCACCAAGGCATTTTCAACAAAGACCTCAACCAATATACGCACCGACTGCGCATCATCAAGAACCTACTTTAATTATGCTGAACGCCGAACGCTTAGATTACCAAAAAAACGAAGGGTTAGACTTGAACAATCTGATTAAGCACCCCTTTGAGCAATTCAAGCATTGGTTTGCCTTCGCTGTGCAAGCCGACGCCTTTCATGCCAATGTAATGATACTGTCAACGGTGCACAACAATCGTCCTTCGTCGCGCATCGTTTTACTGAAAGAATTAGACGATAGCGGTTTCACCTTTTACACCAATTACCATAGTCACAAAGCACAGGAAATTGCAGAAAACAAATATGCCTCCCTCCTCTTTTTTTGGAAAGAAATAGAGCGACAAATTCGCATTGAAGGTGTGCTCGAAAAAGTGTCGGAAGAAAGTTCCAATGAATATTTTAAAACGCGACCGCGTGAAAGTCAAATTGGCGCTTGGGCATCTCCGCAAAGTGAAGACATCAGCCGTGCCGAATTAGAACAACGTGTTGCAGCGCTCAACGAAAAATACGCCGAACAAGAAATACCGCGTCCTCCGCATTGGGGCGGCTACCGATTGATTGCCGATAAATTTGAATTTTGGCAAGGACGTGCTGGCCGTTTGCACGATCGCTTCGTGTATACCCCGCACAATCAAAATTGGGAAATTCGCAGAATAGCTCCGTAATAAAAGTTTTTTAGAATTAACTGAATACATTTTATGGTGCAAAATATTACAAGTAAAATAACAATAATTGGTGCGGGTCCTGCAGGAGCAACTTTGGCTTTGTTTTTAGCCAAATATAAAATACCTCATTTACTGATTGACCAAGCATCATTTCCTCGTGATAAAATATGTGGAGACGGCTTAACTTGTGAAGTCCCAAGAATTTTACGAGAATTAGACGAAAGCATTTATCAGGAGTTTATCAATGCTGATTGGGTTAAACCATCAAATGGAGCATATATAGAATTAAAGAATGGTCAAAAAACAAGTTTTGAATCCGAAAATTTTTCACGAAACACATCAGCTGTTTTTGTTGCAAAAAGAGAAATATTTGACAATTGGTTAATTTCTAAATTAAACACAGAATATACCCAGAAAATATTTTCGTTTAAAGCAGAATCAATCACAAGAATAGGAGATTTAGTTGAAATAACAGGGAATCAAAATGGTGAAACGATCACCATAATAAGTAATTTAATTATCGGAGCTGACGGTGAAAGGTCGATAGTTCGTAAAACGTTTCATCCAAAAGGGATAAAAAAAAAAGAGAACACTGTGCTGCTGCTATTAGATGTTATTACAAAGGAATAGAAAAACTAAGCGACGGGAATCCTTTAGAAATGTATCAACCTAAGTTGATCCCAAAAGGATATTTGTGGATTTTCCATTTGCCTAACGGTGAAGCAAATGTTGGTTTTGGAGGATTATCGTCTGATATTTCTGAAAACAAAATCAATTTAGTGAAAGAAATGAATTTGTATATTCAGTCCAACCCCGACTTAAAAAATAGATTTAAAAACGCAGAGGCTCTTGAGACTCCAAAAGGTTGGGGGCTTCCTCAAAATTCAGACGCATATAACTATGTTGGTGATAATTATTTATTAATAGGTGATTCCGCAAAATTTATTGAACCATTAACTGGAAAAGGTATTGGAGTAGCCATGTTTGCTGCAATGTTAGCCGTTCCAACTATTAAAAATGCAATTTCAAAAAACACATTCAATAAAAACCAATTGATTGGTTTTGAAAATGTAATTGAAAATAAATATAGAGCAGAGTGGGATAAACTTTATAAATTGCAAAACAAAGTTATTAACGCATGGTACGTACCATTATTAGTTACATTATTGAATATTACGTTTATCAAAAAATATTTAATAAAAAAACAAAAAACAAAAACTCGTAAATTTTTGAATAAACCTTTAAATAAAAAAGTGTTGGATGATTACAATTTACTTGAAAATCAATAGCGTCCTTTTTTAAAAAAAACTAATGATATCTATGATGTCCCCCAATATTAGGACAGGAATAGCTCAAAGTTAAGAGATTGTTTCTGAGAACCTTAAAACAAATAAAAGGGAATTTCGTATATTTGAGTATAAACAATGTTATTATGAAACTGTTAGTAGACGTGAAAGATAGTAAAGCTGCATCCTTTATGGAGATGCTTGGAAATCTTTCTTATGTTAAAACAAAGCCTCTTACCGATGCTAAAGCTACTTTGATGGGAGAGATAAGAGAAGCTGTTGAAGAAATGAAATTAATTAGAGCTGGTAAAAAGAAAGCTCGTAATGCTGATGATTTCCTGAATGGGTTATAATGTTAAATCCATTGAGGTATTTGAGAGGCAAGCTAAACGGCTTATCAAAAAATACCCTTCACTCAAAACTGAACTAGGCACACTTATTAAAGAACTCAAAGAAAACCCAGATTCAGGAACATCCATAGGTAGTAATTGCTACAAAATCCGTATATCCATCGCATCCAAAGGCAAAGGTAAATCAGGTGGAGCCAGAGTTATCACCAACTTCATTGTTTCCGAAAAGAACGTCTTTTTACTTTCCATTTATGATAAATCGGAAAAAGAAAATCTTACCAAAAAGGAACTACAAGCACTTTTGAATAGCATGCCAAAATAATCACGACCCATCAAATTTAATGGGGAAGAATTTCTGTAATTTCTGCGCAAGTGTATTTGTATCGGAATTCACGTAAGCTTCTGCACTGCCGAGGTACCTGTGTGCAAATGCCGACTAAATTGACCACCTCGTGCCGAGGCAAATTGACCACCGAATTTACTGGCGAAGATTTCAAAGTTCATGCCCTGTTTTAAAGGTTAAACAAATGTATTTTTTTTTGATTTAAGTTATAGATTAATTCGAAGCTGATTTGGTTTTTCGGAGCGATTCTCCTTTTAATTCTAAGCGATGTGCGCCATGGATAATTCTGTCAAGAATTGCATCCGCTACTGTTTTTTCACCACATTAGGGACAGCGACCCGATTTATCTTACCACGCACAACCAAAATTGGGAAATTCGCACAATAGCGCCTTAAAGCCTAAAGCTGTTTCTGTCTGCCCATTTGAGAAAAATTAAGCCTCAACTGTTTTTGATCTCCTCTATATTTGCTCTGATCTTTCCTTCGAGTTCATCAAAAGGCAGGTCATTTACGTCTGTTCCAAAAGGATCTTCTATTTCCTCAGCTATCAGTTCAATACCTATCATTGTGTAAAAAACCACCATCACCACAGGTATCGACCACCAGTTCAAACTATCAATAAAACCAAAAGGCAGCGTGAGCATATATATCAAAAGAATTCGTTTCAAATGCAAAGCGTAACCAAAAGGAATTGGTGAGCTGTGAATTCGCTCGCAGGCACCCAAAATATCGGCCAACTCATTGAGTTTGGTCTCTAAAATAATCAATTGCTCACCTGATATTATTCCCAACTTATAAAGCTGATTTGTTTTCAGAGACAGCTCCATCAATATGAATAATGGTTTGTGGTCAGCCTTTTCAAATTTTTGGAGCATTGAAACTGGCAGATGCGTTGTCACCTCCTCAAAATTCTTGTCGCGAAGATGCACCTTCATCGCCCATGGAAAAGCTGCGAGTAAAGTATAAATTTCAAGATCTTTACTGTCGTAACTTTTGAATTTGAAAGCACAAATACGAGAAGTATTTACCAGTGCGCCCAACTGTTTTCTTCCCTCCCACCAGCGTTCATAAGCAGTGTTCGTTCTGAAAACCAAAAGCAAACCAATCACCAAACCCAATACCGTATGAAATGAAGTTGGCATATGAAATATCCCCAAATCAAAACGCCGGTGAACAGCTGTTAACCCAGCAGCAATCAATCCATATACCACTAAACTTGCAAATACACCTTCGTAATGGTAACCACTTCTTTTGATTAAAAAATTAAACCAGTTTTTGTTGTCGTATTCAATCATAAAGAATATTCTATTAAGGTTTATAAATGTCTATTAATACGCTTGCAAAGCCTTCAGTTTTTCAACCAGGCGCGATTGCGCCAAAAACTGTTTCTCTAAGTCGGCTTGAAATGGAATGGGACTATCGAGACTCGCCACGCGCATGACTGGTGCGTCTAAACTTTCAAAACAATTTTCAGTGATCAATGCGCTGATTTCCGCACCAATTCCACCCATCAGGGTATCTTCGTGCAACACCAAAACTTTAGCACATTTTCTAGCACTTGCAAAAATGGCTGCTGTATCCATAGGCATTAAGGTTCGCAAATCCAGTACATCTGCAGAAACACCAGTTTCTGCAACAGCCTGCAAAGCCCAATGAACGCCCATACCATAAGTAATGATGGCAATTTCATTTCCTTCTTGCACCAAAGCAGCTTTGCCGATGGGCAAAGTATAGTAACCATCGGGCACTTGTTGCACACTGCTTCTGTATAGCGCTTTGTGTTCAAAATACAATACTGGATTTGGATCTTCGATCGCCGCCAACAACAAGCCCTTTGCATCATAGGGAAATGCAGGATATACAATTTTGAGTCCGGGCACATGAAAAAACCAAGCCTCATTGCTTTGACTGTGAAAAGGTCCGGCCGCAACACCTGCGCCCGTAGGCATGCGAATCACCACATCGGCATTTTGACTCCAACGGTAATTGCTTTTCGCTAAATTATTCACGATTTGGTTGAAGCCACAAGTGACAAAATCAGCAAACTGCATCTCCACCACCGACTTCCACCCTTTGATGCTCAAGCCCATGGCAGCGCCAATAATTGCTGATTCACAAAGAGGCGTATTTCTAATTTTTTCTTTACCAAATTCAGCCAAAAACCCTTCTGTTACCTTAAAGGCGCCGCCATATTCGGCGATATCTTGACCCATCAACAGCAAGTTGCTGTGTCTGCGCAACGCTTGACGCAAAGCATCACTGATAGCATCGATATAACGCAATTCCGAGCTATTGCTTTCGGGCATCGTAAATACTGCATTGTGCGAAGCGTACACATCGGCCAATTCAGTTTCGATGTCAGGAACAATATCTTCTTCGTCCATCACCTCTTGCACAGCGGCGGCAATTTCTTCTTTTATTTGCTGGTGCAAGGCAGCGTTGTCTGCAGCGCTAATGATACCTTCTTTCAATAAAAAAGCTTCGTAATTGAGAATGGGATCTTTGGTCGCCCATTCGTCAAACAAGGCTTGCGAAATATATTTGGTACCCGACGCTTCCTCGTGTCCTCTCATGCGAAAAGTGCGACATTCAACCAATATTGGTTGCGGATTCTTTCGCACTTTCTCAGCAATGTGCGCAAAAGTGTGGAAGACCTCTAAAACATTGTTGCCGTCTATCGACATGGCTTCAATGCCGTAGCCTTGCGCTTTATCAACAAAACTGGCATTTAAAAACTGCTCTTTTGAAGGCGTTGACAAGGCATAGCCATTGCTTTCAACCACAAATATTACCGGCAATTGCCACACGGCAGCAACATTCAATGCCTCATGAAATTCACCTTGACTGGCGCCGCCATCGCCCGTAAATACGAGCGTTGCTTTTTTTTCCTTATTGAGTTTGCACGCCAATGCAACACCGTCGGCCAGCGACAACTGAGGTCCCAAATGCGAGATCATGCCCACAATGTGAAATTCATTGGCACCAAAATGAAAGGAGCGTTCGCGCCCTTTGCTAAAGCCAGAAGCCTTGCCTTGAAATTGCGCAAAAAGGCGATTGAACGGAATGTCTCTTCCGGTAAAAACACCTAAATTGCGGTGCATTGGAAAAATATATTCATCGCTGCGCAAAGCTTTTGTTGCGCCTACTGAAATGGCCTCCTGACCGATGCCCGAAAACCATTTTGAAATTTTACCCTGACGCAAGAGCACCAACATTTTCTCTTCAAAAAGTCGAGGAGTAAGCAACCGTCGGTACAGGTTCAGCAGCTCATCATCAGAGCTGCTGAGGCGCTTAAAATCCAACACCGGAAGTGCGGAATTCATTATTTTTGTATTGAATCGGCAGCAAGAGTATCGCCAGCTTCGGCAGCCATTCCCTCTAACTCCTTTTCAAAATCATCATCGAGCTTAATTGTTTCGCTTTCCACTTTTTGCTCGTGCTGCTCTAGCTCTTCAGCCGATGGACCGCAAGCAAAAAAAAGAGTTGCCAAAATGGAAGTGTAGAATATTTTTTTCATACAAACAGATATTTTAAAACACATTATTGTGCAATGGCCTGACCAATCACTTTAAATTCACCTTCCATAGAACGTGCCCACATGCGTCCGGATTTGTCAACGCCATAACGCTGATTGTTTTTTTCAAAAAACCAATCGAAACCCAATTTATTTGACGGAAGTTTGTAGCCTACAATGGAGGCTCGTCCATTCACATCAATAAATATTTGATCGGCAGCATCAACTTTATAAATCAATGAATCACCAGCGATAATCACCTTGTACACCACGCGCTGAGAGCCGTGAAACTCCACCATATTTATTTTTGATTTTTTGTTGCCCATTGTTTTTTTAGCCGTTGCAGCAACTTTATCAGGCGTTTTCACCGCTGGCGCATGAAGTGTTTTGGCCTCCTGCCACCCTTCGGTTAGTGCTGCTTTGCGAACCGCAAACAAAGGCGCTTGGGTAACACTGTCCTCTTTTGAACTCTCTTCTAAGGCCGACACTGCATCTTCAAGCGAAGCGCCCATTTTATACAAAACAAACCCAGCATTTTTATCGGCATCTAAATTTTCTTCATCACTCGCCACTCCACCTTGCAATTTGTGTTTGGCAAGATGATGACTGATTTCACGCGCCAAAATACTGATGCCAGTCCAATTGGTATCGTTGAGCGATTGCTTTTGTAATTTCTCAATAAAATCAGGATTGTAGGCAAGCAGTCTTTCATTATTGGCAATGTAAGCCTTGGCCTTTTCAACATCGCCCGGAACAAAGGTAAAGTCAGGCATCAACTCCGATTCACGCACTACATTGAGCACCGTTTTATAGGCCACTATGTCTTGCGACAAAGTACTGTCTTCTGCCCCAATCGATGCGGAAACAACTGTGTTTTCAATCACGACAGCATCGTCATTGGCACATGAAAAAAGCGTCAAAGAAAACGCTGCAAAATAGAGGATAGGTTTTACCATATAAGCTATAAAAATATGTAATTCCATCAAAAAGAAAAAACATTGTAAAAACTGTAGTATATTCATTCTCTGAATTGTTATGAAACCGTCAAGAATAGAACAAGGAAAAATCATCGTCGCCGAACCATTTTTGCACGATCCCTACTTTAAAAGGGCGGTTGTTCTTTTTGTGGAACACTCCAAACAAGGCACCATGGGCTTCGTGATCAATTCGCCATCAAACATTAAAGTGTGCGATGCCATTCAAGATTTTCCAAAGGTTGATTTACCTGTTTTTGTGGGCGGTCCAGTTGATTCTGACATTATTTTTTATGTTCACAACTTAGAAAAACAAATACCCAACAGCACAAAAATACGAAGCGGCGTTTTTTGGGGCGGAGATTTCGCCGCAGTGCAACAACTGGCAAGAGAAAACAAACTCAACAACGACAACATTCGATTTTACATGGGCTACGCCGGTTGGGGGCCTGCACAAATTCGTGATGAAATGAAAAAACAATCGTGGTTTTGCTATTCCTGCAAGAAAGATTACGTATTTCACAAAGCACCGCGCCGCCTGTGGGGCCAAATATTGAAAGACAACAATTCTCCATTTTCGGTTTTGAGTAACTTCTCCGACACTCCTTCGTTGAATTGATCTATACATAAATCAACTAGAAAGCAGTGCTTTCCAATGGTTTTTGTACAGCAATAAAATGACTTTTAAAAAGCCATATCTATTTCTTTTTTTCGCACTGAACATCAGTGTGTTAACACTATTTTCACAACCCACCTGTGATTTTAGTACCGATAAATCCAAGGGCTGCGCTCCCGTTTTAGTAAAGTTCACCAACCTTTCAAGTGCAAATGCAACGAGCTATTCATGGAGCTTTGGCAACGCCGGAACCTCCACTGCAAAAAACCCCTCTTTTCTTTTTGCAAGCCCTGGCATTTACAACGTGACACTAACTGCTACCAACAATCAAGGCAGCGCTAGCAAGAGTTTCATCGTGCCAATATACGCAGCGCCCAATGTTGATTTTGCAGCCAACAAAACCGATATTTGCGGCTTTACGCCCATTACCTTCAGCGATCTATCGACACCGCAATCGGCCAACATCAACAAATGGTTGTGGAGCTTTGGCGATGGTCTTTTCTCCACTGAGCAACACCCTGTTCATCAATATGCAAAAGAGGGAAAGTTCAGTGTTTACTTGCAAATTGAAGATGACAATCAATGCGCCAATACCTACACCCTAAAAGACCTCATTACGATCAACCAACCTGCAGCGCGTTTTGACGCAGACAGTTTCGTGTGCATTGTTCCGGCAGCAATTCAATTCAACAACCAATCAACAGGCACCCAGCTCAAGTACAAATGGAATTTTGGCGACGGCGGCACCTCCACAAGCGAATCACCCAAACGCTATTACAACAATTACGATACTGTACAGGTATCTTTAGTGGTGCAAAGTGAGGGCTCAAGCTGCATCGACTCAATAAATAAAACGCTGCGCATCACCAACTACAAAACCAATTTTGATTACACGGTGCAGTGCAATGGACAAAAGGACTTCAGCATGAATTTCACCAACAAAGCCGTACCTGTTGCCACTTCTAATATTTGGGATTTTGGCGATGGCGACACAGCAATGAGCATCAACCCCGCCCACAAATTCGCTGCCAAGGGCAACTACAACATTCGACTCATTAGCCGCTACAACAAAACATGCATCGACACCTCCATTCAAAATTACACCAGTCCCACCGCCCAGTTCAGCTATCCTGACCTTGCCTGCAAAGCACCGTTTACCGTAAATTTCATCAACCAAAGTTCGGGCAGTCAATTGACACACCAATGGATTTTCTCCAACGGGCAAAATTCAACGCAAACCAATCCTGTACAAACCTTTGTGGTACCTCCAGCAAAAGCCAATGTGATACTGACAGAAAGCAATCCGTGGGGTTGCAGTCACAGCGATACCAGCGACATCTACTTTCCAGTTCCCGTAGCCGGCATCCGCATCGATGCGCCAAGCAGTGGCTGTGCGCCATTGGGCGTCACATTTAAAGACGAAAGCACCTCCTTCGGCTCACCCATTGTCAAATGGAATTGGAATTTCAGCGATCCCTCTTCGGGTGCGCTCAACACCTCATCGCTTCAAAACCCAGCACACAATTTTATCAACACGGGCCAGTACAACATTAGCTTGACGGTTGAAAATACTAAAGGCTGCACCCACACGAAAACTTTGGTAAAAGCGGTGCGCACTGGTGAAAAACCAAGCTCTGCGAACTTTAGTACAGATGCCGACAGTGTTTGCTTTCATTCCACCCATCAATACAACGATTTAACGACCTACAGCCATCCTACTTCCCAGGCGAATTACTGGTGCTGGGCGATGTATCAAAATGGCAACAACTTACTCGACGGCAACGGCCATTTGCCCGAAAGCTGTCCCGACTCCGGCTACTACCGAAGTAACAGCGAATGGGTTGCCATACCCAACCCCGCCATCAATTACGAAAAATGGAATAGCCACACCAATACCTACAAACACGATACACTTTGGGCGCATAGCGCGCAGCCCGTAAGCGGTGCTTTTTACGTGCACATGATCGTAGGCAACAATGGCTGTTATGCCGAAGTAAAAAAACCTGTATTTGTCAAAGGAAACATGGCCATGCCCAACTACATCTTTCCTAGCGGCGAAGTGAGTTTAGGTGCTTGCAAACCTCCCTTCACCATTGGCCTATACAACGGTTCGTATGATTGGAACAAGCTCAATTATTTTAATGTAACCAAAGTAGGAACTAACGACACCATTGCCAAAATAAAAAGCAAAGACACGACCTATGTCACCATTACACATTCAGGCACTTACGACATCAACATAAGTACCACGAACAGTGCCGAAGGCTGCACCGACAATGCAAAGCGCATCATCAGGGTAGATTCCATCATACCTCAAAAAAGTGTTCCAGCATCGGTTTGCACAGGGGTTAAAGCAGAAATGATCAACTTCACCAAAAGCACCCTGGGCTACATGAACAATTATATGTGGGACTATGGTGATTTAACCACTCTCGGTGGTCCGAGTGCAGACAGCACCAACAAAATATACGCTGACACTGGACGCTACATTCTGAATATATCAGCTACTGCGCAAGTGCCTTACAACTATATCAGTACGTCAGTCACTACTTTTAAAAGTTGTGAAACAACGCAACGCGACACCATTTACGTGCAAGGACTCATAGCTAAATTCGCAAGTACAAAAAATGATTTCTGTGTGGGTGAATTGGCACCTTTCGTTGACTCAACTAATAGTACTTCTGCAATCACAAATAGACTGTGGCGCTTTGGTGACAACGGCATTGCGAACACCAAGCAGAGCAATCATCGTTACAGCACAACTGGAACATACAATGTGCAACTAGTGCTTCAGAACAGTTACGGTTGCAAAGATTCTATATTAAAGAGCAATTACATCAACGTTAGTCAACCTACTGCAAACTTTAGCAGTACTAAAAACATATCTTGTACAGGGCAAAGTATAAAATTCATCAATCAATCATCACCCACTGCCGCCCTCACTTACAAATGGAAATTTGGACAAACAGATAGCACTACAGCCAGCAGTCCTACTGTAACTTTCAACAGCGCAGGACTTTTCGATATCACGCTATACGCCTTTAACAACAAAGGATGCAGCGACACCATCATTAAAAAGAAGGAAATAAACATTGCCAATTTACCACAGGTGAATTTTAGTGCCGACACGCTCAACGCCAACTGTTCGCCTTTTTTAGTTTCATTCACCGATTCTTCAAAAAGTGACATACAATCGTGGGAATGGGACTTTGGCGATGGCAATACCAGCAATGAAAAAAATGCCATCAACAACTTTACACATCCCGGAAAATTCGATGTTTCTCTGCGTGTGCGTAATGGCAACGGCTGCTACAACACCGCCAGCAAAGCAAAATACATAGCTGTAAAAGGACCTTACGGTGAATTTGCGCTCAGCACAGATTCAGGTTGCGTGCCGCTTAATGTGCGTTTCGATCAAAACTTTTCTGGTACCAATTTTTATGTTTGGTACTTTGGAGACGGCAGCAGTCAGAATTACAATTTCGCCCTCAAAAAAGATTCAGTTTACCACAACTTCGCGAAGCGCGGACTGTTCGCTTCCTTTGTTGAATTAATTGATTCAAACAATTGCTCTAGCAAACTCATCGCACAAAATATTCATGCAGAAAAAGTAGAAAGCGATTTCAGTATTAGCGATTCTTTGCTTTGCCATGTAGGCAATGAGCAGTTCAACAATACTTCAAAAAGCGCATTCGCACTTACCCAGCGATGGAATTTCGGAGACAACAATTTCAGCAGCAATGAAAGTCCGCTGCACGCATACACCAAACAAGGAAAATACGACATCAAACTTGTGAGCAACAGCAGTATAGGCTGCAGCGACAGCACTACGAAAAAAATAAAAATATACAAGGCACCATCCTTAAAAATCGATACCTTCAACAACGCCTTTTGCGTGCCCTTTACAATGCAACTCAAGGCAATAAACATTGACCCTTCAGTACGCATCGACCAACTGTTTTGGCAACACAACAACAGCAAAAAGGACTCCACCTTTACTGCTTTTGCAATCAATTCTGCTGGTCCACAAAATTTTCACTTGATGGTCAACTATGGCGAAACTCTCTGCAACATCGACTCCCTGATTGCATTGCAAACCTATGATGCTCCGCGCGCAAACTTCATCATCACACCTGAACACCCTTCGGTAAACAGCGCCGTTTATTTCGACGATCAATCAGACAACAGCACGGCATGGTATTGGAAAATTGGCGATGGAAGCAGCTCTGACAAGTCCCACCCAGTTGTGAACTATGACAAGAAAGGCGAATACACTGTAACGCTATATGCGTCCAATGCTGGAAATTGCATCGATTCCATTAGCAAATCCCTAACCGTGTCTGCAGAAAATTTCGTGAAAATAGTTTCGGGATTTACGCCCAATGGAGACGGCATCAACGACGTGGTTAAAATTTTGAATGCAGGAGAAATGAAGCTGGTCGACTTTGCCATTTACAACAGATGGGGACAAATGATATTTCAAACATCAGACCTACAACAGTTTTGGGATGGCACGTACAACGGCAGTTTGCAAAGTGAAAGCACTTTTGTTTATTACGTGAAAGCCATCAATAAAAAAACCAGTGCCGAAATTTTAGAAAAAGGAAATATAACATTGATTAAATGAGTGCTAAGTCAAAAGTAATAAGCTTCAATTGTCGTTCAGTGGGCCGTGCTTTGCTTTCAACTTTTAACGCTCCATTTAAACTGCAACTATGCTTGCTGTTGCTGTCAACAGCGGCGCTTGGGCAAGATCTTCATTTTTCTCAGTTCAACAATGCGCCATTGAGTTTAAATCCCGCACTTAGCGGTGACATCAATGGCGAGTTCCGTATAGGTTATTTGTACCGAAACCAATGGAATTCGGTGGCATCACCCTTTTTGTCTTCGGCGTTTTTCGGCGACAAAAAATTTTTTCAAGACAAATTAAACGGCGACTACATGGGAGGTGGCATCGCCCTGCTTTCTGACAATACGGGAGCCGGCGCCATCACCATGACGCACTTCTCTGTTAATACCGCATACCATCATTTTCTGAATAAAGCACAAACGCAAAAAATTTCGGGAGGCCTGCAAATCGCAGCCTTTCAAAAATCCATCCATCCAAATTTACTGGTATTTGAAAATCAATTCAACTATGCTGACGCCAATTTTAGCGGAACCTCAAACGGCGAAAACTTAAACGCCACTAATATTGTGCGTCCCGACATACAGCTCGGCGCCACCTATTGGTGCAGCACTCAAAAATATTACATTACCACTGGCTTGTCGGTAGCTCATCTTAATATGCCCAATCAGTCGTTCACTGGCGCACGTGAACTATTGGCACCCAAGTTTATTGTACACGCCGAGGGACAATACTACATTTCTAAAAAACTGACCTTAGCGCCATCCGTGATGATTTTATATCAAAACAAAGCTGCACAAATGAACATTGGCGCAATGGTCAACCGCGGTTTCGGCAAAACTTTTAAAGAAAACATTTACCTCAAAGCCGGCATCTGGTATCGCCTTGGTGATGCCGTTAATTTTTTGGTTGGAATGAACCACAACAACTGGCAATTGAATTTCAGTTACGACCTCAACGCTTCTGGTTTGTATGTTGCCAGCAACTATAGCGGCGCTCTTGAATTGTCAATCGCATACACGCACAATCTGTTCAACATACAAAAAAGCAAAACAAACATTGTCCCTTGCAACCGTCACTTTTAAATGAGAAAAATAATATTCACATATTGTTTCTGCGTCCTGCTGCCTGCCAATCAATTGTTTGCTCAGCACAAAAGCTCCTTGATTAAAATGGCTGAAATCGCCTATGCCGACGGCAATTTCTACCATTCTATTGATTTGTACAATGAGGAATTGGAGAAAAACAAAAGCAATGCCTATGCCTTGCAACAACTTGGACTTTGCTACCAAAAAATTGGCGATTTCGCAGCAGCAAATAATTGCTTTGAAAAAGTATATGCTAGCAATGACAAGGATTGTCCGCTTGCAGAATACTACCTCGCGATGTCGCAAAAAACCCTTGGCGATTATGCTGCAGCAAAAGAACATTTCGACAATGTTAAGAAAACATACAAAGGCAACAATCAATCATATTATACCGCCAAGGCCAAAGACGAAAGCAAAATGTGCCTAAGCGCACAAAACGCAACCACAAGGGCAAATGTATTTATTAATTTACTACCCTCCTCCGTGAACAAACGCTACAGCGAACTGTCGCCCACAGTATTCAACAATATGCTGGTATTTTCAGCCCTACCAGCTGACACCCTGTTGTCTATTGCTGAAGATGACGCAACACCAAAAAGTAAGTTTTACTGTATTTCACTGAATGACAACTCTGCCCCGGCACAATTATTTTCGCCGCAGTTTTTTGATGAATACAAAAATGATTTGGTAGACATTGCCTTTTCTACAGACGCACAACGCATGTATTTCACCTTGTGTCAAAAGAATAGTGATGGCAAAGAAATTGCGCAAATATACGGCAGTGCTAAAGAGGGCGTGAATTGGGGTAAGGCAGTAAAAATGGGCGATTTAATAAATGATCCTTCTGGACTCTACACCGCCATTCATCCCGCCTTGGGATGGGACAGCAAGAGCAAACAAGACATTTTGTACTTTAGCTCCGATCGTCCTGGCGGAAGTGGCGCTCTGGATTTGTGGTATGCCGAAATTGACGCGCAATTCAGTGTTGACAAAGCATACAATATGGGCCGAAAATTCAACAGCGCTGAAAATGAAATCACTCCCTTCATTGACAAGCAAACTGGACATCTGTATTTTTCATCCAACGGGCTCGACGGTATCGGCGGTTACGACATTTTTATCGCATCAGACAAAGGAAAAAACTTCGACAAACCCAAAAACATGGGCAAACCTTACAACAGTTCGTACGACGATTTTTACTTTAGACAGTCGGCTAAACAAAACGGATATTTTGTTTCCAATCGCATCGACGTTCAAAAAACAAATTGCTGCGACGATATATTTTCATTTCATAAAGAAGACAAAAAAAATTTCAACTTCAGTGCAGTAAAAAAAGTAAACGACAGCACCGAGCAAAGCATCAACGGCGTTTCCTTTGTGTTTTTTCATGGCAAAGACACAGTGATGGCACAGTATGGAAAAACCTACAGTTTGCCTACCACCGACAGTATCACAGTGCTTGCATTGAAAAAAGGCTATATTCAAAACTACCGCAGCATTGCCCTAAGTTCGCTCAAAAACGACACCTCACTATTGGCTATTGAGATGGAAGAAATTAAATTAAATCAGGAATACCGTCTCAACAACATCTTTTTTGATTACGACAAAGCGACACTCACTTCAGCCTCTATTGGCGAACTGGAGCGCTTGCGAAATTTTATTTCAGAAAATCCCAATGTATTGATTGAAATCGCTGCTCACTCCGACAACAAAGGTGCTGCCGACTACAACCTCAAGCTTTCGCAAGCGCGCGCAAAAAATGTAGTCGATTACCTCGTGCAAAAAGGAATTCCGCAAGAACAATTGGTGGCAAAAGGTTATGGTATGACCGCGCCAATAGCCTTCAACACAACACCCACCGGCGAAGACAATCCTGAAGGACGACAACTCAACCGTCGCATTGTGTTTAAAATAATTGGTCTATACAAAACAGAACAACATGAAAAATAAATTGTTCTTCATAGCCTTCTTCTTGCCCTTCTGCCTGAGCAGTCAATGGGATAAAATAAGTGTGACCACCAATCAAACACTCAATGCCATTGCCAGTCCATCCGCATCGTCGATCATCATTGTTGGCGATAGCGGAACCATTCTCAGAAGCATCAATAATGGAAGTTCTTTCAATAAAATTTTGGCTCCCAATGTACAGCATTTAAAAGCTGTAGCTTTTAGCAGCAACAACATTGGATTTGCTGTGGGAAGTGCAGGAACCATGATCAAAAGCAGCAATGGAGGATCGTCGTGGAGCAGCGTTAGTTCACCAAGCGATGTGCAACTGAATGCCATCACTTTTTACGATAATAGCAATGGCTTGATTGCCGGAAACAATGGCTGTATCTTGAAAACCACTGACGGTGGAGCACATTGGACGAACATCACATCGACGACCGTTTACCTCTTAAATAAAATCTACTATCTATCAAACAACAGCGTCCTCATTTGCGGCGCCAACGGTGTACTGCTGCATTCAAGTAACGGAGGCAGCAACTGGACAATCTACAACAGCGGCACAACACGCTACCTTAGCGATGTATTGCGCTATCAAGACTCGCTATTGGTATTGGGTGACAAAGGCATCGCCTTGCGGGCAAATGACGACTTCAGCACCATTACAAAAGATTCGCTTTGCCTTGAACAACTCATAAGTATTTCTTGCAGCAACGAACGCTGTTTAAGCGTGGGGAAAAGCGGTCGAATACTGGCCTCTCTCGACACTAGAACATGGATTCCTGTTGCGCTTCCATATCAACAAGATTACAATGCGGTGCAATACCTCAATGATACTATTGCCATCATCGTCGGCACTGAAGGTCTTGTGCTTAAAACAACAAAAGGTGGATTTAGCAATGCTGTTGAGGAAATACAGAACATGCAAATAACAGTATATCCCAATCCGTCTCAAGGAACTTTCAACATCGAATGGCCGTCAGCATTTGGCGAAGAAGCACCAATTATCAGCCTTAGCGACAACTACGGCAACGCACTGCCCTTCAATCTTTCGACTATTTCAAAGCAACACCTAAGCATATACGTTAATTTTGAACCAGGCATGTATTTGCTGCATTTTTCTTCGCGTTCCAAAGTCCACACAACAAAAATAGTTGTTTATTAAAGCAAGTTCTATTTGCCTCGTAAACATCTTTGTGATTGTCTGAAGCCTCAAAAAAAAGGATGGAATTAAAAAACGTTTCCTTTTACTTTTGCGCAAAAAAAGAACTCAAAACATACGTATAGCTATCAAAAAAACCTTTACAATCAGATGATCCACTTGCGTTGCACTCAATTTTTATATATTTTCGTTTACAGAATACGACATATTACCGAACGTCAAATTGTTTTATCTGCAATGAAAATGACACCTTTTAAACTATTTATAACTTTCATTTTTGCAATACTAAGCTTCTCTGCTGAGGCAACAAACTATTATGTAAATGACGCCAGCACCAGCGGTGACAGATGGTGCTCAGCCATTGGAGATGATGCCAACAATGGAACGGCTGTTGGCACGCCGAAACTCACCTTATCAGATGTGATGGACGATTATGATTTGGGCGCTGGAGACATTGTATATATTGATCACGGCACCTATTCATGGGCAACCATTGCATGGTGGAATGCCATTTACGAAAACAACGATTACGGCACTGGTACAGGAGCAAACGTACTAACCATTCAAGGGGCTGGAACTGTTGCCAACAGTGCCTATTGCACCAACATCACCTGCACCACCAACGACTTATTCTACTTTCAAGACAATTCCAACAGCTTTGACTACATCACTTTTGATGGAATGAAACTCAATGGCGCTTCAGGAAAAAATGTGATCTATTTAGGTCAACCCGATTACATCACCATCTCGAACAACATTATTATTGCGACAGGAGCCTCTGCTTCTGGTGTAGTGATATTCAATGCTTGCACCAATATCACAGTTACGGCAAACGCCATCAGCAATACTTCTCCTTCAGG
>Ga0114969_10000269_pt1 | contig 43910 bp, 67 predicted proteins | sample M_130807_MF_Meta_FD_87316 | JGI IMG/M metagenome (GOLD analysis project Ga0114969, IMG submission 87316) | Freshwater microbial communities from Lake Montjoie, Canada to study carbon cycling - M_130807_MF_MetaG | ecosystem: Environmental > Aquatic > Freshwater > Lake | place: Lake Montjoie... | reverse complement strand
TTGAGCGGTATGTTTGAAGGAACAGCCACAGGAACAGATGTTTGGTTCGATACCGTAATGGGTTCGACCACAAAACAAAATATTATTGTGACACCAGAAGGTCACGCTTTAGGATATGTCGCAACTGTCGCAAACTCAGACGATACTTCTTATGAGGTTTCAGGCTCAGTTGGCGATCTAGTTAAAACAAGTGCTGAGTTTCAAGCAAGCACGGGCGTTGAAAGTGGCTTGCTTCTTTCTTCAGGCGCTTCGATCTCAGCAACAACAAACGGAACAAGCGTAGATAACACCGCTTCAAGCACAAATGGTGGAGTTGGCTTTTTCTCGCTCCCAGTAAACACGCGAACTGGCACTATTATCGCGGTCATTCAACATTCCTCGGATAACTCCACATTCGCGGATTTGGTTACATTTACAACAGTAAACGCAACCACGCTCACATCAGAACGAGTAGAAGTAGCAAGTGGAACCACAGTAAATAGGTACCTGCGTTTGAAATTAACTTACGCGGCTGGCTCAGGCGCATCTACACCCGTAGTTGCTTTCGTTAGGAGATAAATAATGCCAACATTCAGACACGGTAAAGCGTCAGTATTCAAAGTTGATAACAACGCTGGCTCACTTACCGATATTAGTACAGCACTTACCGATGTTTCATTCCCACAATCAGTAGAAACTGCCGAAACAACCGCTTTTGGAAGTTCCGCAAAGACCTACATCGTAGGTTTAACTGATGGCACACTTTCAATTTCAGGAAATTTCGACAAAACAGTAGATATTCATTTAGCGGCAATCGTCGGTAAAGCCGATTCAGTTTCTTTTGAATACGGTCCTGAAGGAAGCACCGCTACATACGCAAAATACACAGGAGAGTGTTTCTTGACCTCCTATGAAAAGAGCGGTGGAGTCGGAGATGTAGTAAAGTTCAGCGCAGAGTTTCAGATAACTGGCGCGATCACTCTCGGCACTTACGCTTAAACTCCAATTAAATAATCGTGACCAACTTAGTGTCCAAGGAGAAAACAATGGATTTACGCCAAGCAATCTTTAGCGCTGATGATATTACGAAGGAATTGGTAGAAGTTCCCGAATGGGGAGTTACCGTACAACTTCGTTCTATGACTGCGGCAGAACGAGCAGGAATGACCGAGGCGGCATCAACAAAAGGAGATAAAGTAAATATCTCTTTAATGTATGCCCTTTGTGTGATTGCTACTGTTTATGACCCAACAACAGGTTTACCAATTTTTACAGCAAATGATAAGGAAGCAATTTTGTCTAAGTCAGGCGTAGTTATTGAACGCCTAGCAACTAAGGCATTGGGGGCTTCTGGTCTTGCTGACAAGGCGGTAGACGAGGCATCAGCGCGATTTCCTGAAGAATCCTGAGCGTAGATTTCTTTTTGAACTAGCGGAAAAACTTGGAAGAACGGTGGCTGAACTTTTGTATGGAAGTGCCAGCCACCGCCCTCTGAGTTCAAGAGAATTAACCGATTGGGCGGCTCTTTGGAATGTCAGAGCAATAGAACAAGAAGAAGCCCAAAGAAGAAGTAAGAGCCGATAGGAGCGAAATGTCTGAGGCAACAATAGAGGTACGCGCTCGCCTCACCGCCGATCAAGTTGGCTTTCAAAAAGGCATGGAACAAGCCGCACAAGCAACTCAACAATTAGCCAACGCCTCAGCAAAATTACAACGCTCTATGCTCGCCCTAGGCGCGGTTTCGGCAGTTGCTACTGGAGCAATAATCGCTTTTGGAGTTAAATCGTTCAACGCCGCCGCGCGTGTAGATGAATTAGATGTTGCCATGAACGCAGTTGGTAAATCAACTGGTCTTGGGTATCAAGCCTTACAAGATACCGCTCAAGCCGTTAAAGGTATGGGTATTGAAATGGAAGTTGCTCAAAAAGCGGCTCTGACTTTTGCTCAAAATAACTTAAAACTTAGTTACGCATCAGAATTGGCACGGGCGGCTCAAGACCTAGCAGTAATTAGCGGTCAGAACTCGACTGACACTTTCAACCGTTTGACTTATGCTGTTATTACAGGTCGAAGTGAAGTTCTTAAAACAGTAGGTATTCAAAAAAGCGCCGGTCAGATGTATGAGAGTTATGCTAAATCAATTGGCAAATCTGCAAAACAACTAACTTTTCAAGAGAAGCAACAGGCTGTGGCAACTGGGGCATTGGCAGAAGCGGCAAAAGTAGCAGGAACTTATGAAGCGGCAATGAAAACGCCAGGAAAAGTTTTGCGTTCTTTTGCCCGTATTATCAATGAAATCCAAGTTGCTATTGGTAAATCTTTGCTGACAGGATTTGGACCTTTAATTTATTCTGCTTATGAAATGGCAAAAGCATTTTCAAAAGCATTAGAGTCATCAAGGTCTTTTCAAACTGTATTAAAGGCAACAGGAATGGTTTTAGCAAAATTAACTGCACCTTTTGTAAAATTGTTTGAAAACATCACAAAATTCGTGAGTTCATTTGTCTTGGGCGATTTTGCTGATGATATGGTCAAAGCCAATACTGGAATGTCGAAAGTCAAAACTACCGTAAAAGATTTGGCTTCTAACATTGAGTTCATTTTACCGCCAATTGCGGCTCTTTTAGCAGGATTTTCTGCGTTTGCCGGTGCTAAAGTTTTTGCGTTAGTGCCAGGTCTAGGAAGCATTTTGGGAATGTTAAACCCTGTCAAAGTTGGATTTGTAGTTTTGGCTTTAACATCAACTCAAGTGCGTGAAGCCTTAGTCAGATTAGGCGCAGTTATCAAACCCCTTTTAACTCCCTTCGCCGGATTAGCGAAGATATTTACAGGCAGTTTAGGTTATGCAACTGCGATACTTGCTAAAGGCATAGATGGCGTAACTAAAGTTATTTCGACTGCAATTGGTTTTGTTCAAAGGTACTTAAATATTTTCAAAGTAATCGGCACGGTAATTGCTTCCCTTTTAGTAATGTTCTTAGCGGCTAAAGTTGCTTTGCTTATACAAGCGGCATATTTTGATATTGCTTCTCTTGCGGCAACTCGTTTCACTCTTGCTCAAGAATTTTTGAACAAAGTAATGGCTTTGAATCCCATGATGAAGGTCATTTTGTTGCTTATTGCTTTGGTGACTGCCGTTGTTATAGCCTACAAATCGAGCGAATCTTTTGCTGAGGCTTTCAGAAATGCCTTCAATAGTGTTGCTTCCGTTGTGGGTCAAGTCTTAGGATTTGTATTTAGACTTTTTGGAAATTTATTGCTTGGGTTTGGTGAACTGATGTCTACAACAACTTCCTTTGGACAACTTGTAGCCAATGTGTTTCAATTTGTGTACCAAACTATAACTTTTGTTGTTTCTTTTGTACTCAAGGTTTTTGCTTTTCTCATAGATGGTTTTATCGGTTTGATGGAAACGAACATAACCTTCAGGGGAGTAGTTGAGGACACTTTCAATGTAATTGCTCGCATTATTGGAGGAGCAGTCAATTTTATTTCTATTGTGCTTGCCACTTTAATTAAAATAGTTGCCGCTGTTGTTTTTGGTATGAGTCAAATGAAAGACACAATTGTAAGTATCGTAAAGGGGGTTATTGCCGCTTTTCAACTTTTTGGCGAAAAGGTAGGAATAATCTTTGAAGTTATTACTGGGGGAATCAGTAGATTTACAAATTACATAAGAGATAAAATTTCAGCCTTTATAGAAATGCTTATCCGTGCATCTCAACATTTACCTGCCTTTTTAGGTGGTAATCAAATTGAAGAGGCTTTAATAAAATTTAATGTGTCCGTGGAAGGTGCCAGTAAGACGGTCAAAGAGTTTGACGAAACTATGAGCAGGTCAAAGTTAGACAAAATAACCGCAGATACCGAAAAAGCCACAGATGGTTTTTCGCAGTTTGGTTTGACAATAAACAAAGGTTTGCAAAATACCTTAAATTTTACCTCTGGCGTATCTGGTGCATTGAGTAATGTCGCAAACACAATACTTAAAGTAGGTGAAGCCGCCGTAAAATTTACATCGCAAGACTTAGGCAAGGCATTGGGCGATACCTTATTAGCCGGTGCAAAGAAAGCCTCTACTGGTGTTAATTTCTTAATAGATCAGATAGAAAAAATAAAGATGGCGCAAGTTGGAACGCCTCTTGTAGATTTAGTAAGCAAAGGGGCGATCAAAGCCGGTAATTTTTTAATTGGCTTAGCCGGAGGAATAGAGTCATTTACATCTGGTGATACTTTCAAAAGACTTGGCGACGACTTCAGTTCAATGATTGAAGGATTAAAAAGCGGTCTTGGTTTCGGAGATATTGCCGCAGAGGAAGCAAAAAAATACTCAGGGGCAACTGGGAGTGATGCCTCTACAAATGCCGCTGAAAAAATACAAGCCGATGCTGACAAAATGAAGGCAATGAGAGATGCAATGAAATCTGGGCTTGAAGGCATCCAAAATGTTATCAATGATTTACGAGATGCCGCGGCAGAATTCGCTAAATCATTAAAAGAAACAATTATGGGTTTTGCTGGATTAAAAAGCGTTGAGTTGCCAGATGGGTTCATTCCAAAAGCCCAATCCTTGATTGAAAATATGCGGATGCGTTTAGATAAAAGTGCTAAATTTGCGGCTCAGATTGCTCAGTTATCAGCGATGGGTCTTGATACGAGCGCATTAAAAGATATTATTGATTCAGGTCCTATTAAGGGCGCACAACTCGCCGCTTCTATCTTGGGTGGCAATGCAGTTGAAAATATTACGCAAATCAATGCCTTGCAAAAAGCAATAGCATTTACGGGCGCGGCTGTCGGTGCCTTTAGTGCGGATGCTATTTATGGTGGCGACATTCAAAAAGCGCAATCGGCTTATACCAATATGTCCGGCGCTGGCGCTCCTCTCACAATGACCCCTAGTGGTAACAGCATTTACATTCAACAAGGTGCTTTTAATGTTAATGTTGATCTTACGGGAACAAATACAACAGAAGAGCAGATTGATTTAATTAACAAAGCCATTGAAGCACAGTTTGGTTATTTGGCAAAAGAATTGGCAAGTAAATAATGACAACTACCACAGTAAGACCAAACGCTAACTGGAGCGGTAACGGTTCTTTTACTTTGGGTGGTGGGGCGACGACGGCTCACGGCGCTCTTTCTGATAATAGTGATTCTACAACAGTTAAGAGAACTAGCACAACAGTTCCAGCAATTTATCAAATGGAAATGGCGACAACTACTTTATCTGCAACCGAAAAAGTAGATTATGTAAATTTAAGAGTTAAGATGTCGCAAGGGGCAAACGGAAATACTAAAATAAGTCTTGGAGTTATTACCGATAGGAACGGGCGCACCGTTTATTATTCCGTGCCAATAGTTAAACTTGGTGAAATTACTCCCGCAACAACAATAGATTTTGCTTTGAATTTAACTTCTGCCCCAAACGGCTCAGCGTGGACTCAAACCCTTATAGATAATTTAGTGGTTAGCCTTGCTGATGATGGGTTGGATAGCGGTTCAAGAGGAACATTTTTAGAAGTTTTTGTGGATATTGTTACAAAACCACAACCAACATTAACGGTGAGTGCGCCAACTGGAACAATAACAACAACAAGTTTTCCTGCCGTGACTTGGACTTATGCCAACACATCTGGCGACCCACAAAATGCTTATCAAATTAAAATTTTTGAATACGCAACCTACAATGCTTCAGGATTTTCAGTAGACACATCAACGGCAACTTTAGACACAGGGATTATTATTTCTAGTGCCGATGGTGCGCCACTCGAAGTTGATCTAGCCAACTCCACCGTTTACCGTGCGTATGTAAAAGTTGCGAGTTTATTAAATGGAGTTCAATATTTTAGCGATTGGGCTTATAGCGGTTTTACTATGGCGGTAGATTCTCCAGCAACCCCTAGTGTTTCTCCTTTTTACGACACCACAATTGGTGCGGTAACTTTAACTATTTTTGGTAGAACTAATTTTTTAAGCGCAAATCAAGCATCTTTAGAAACAGATACAACGGGTTGGGATATTGTTTCTAACTGTTCTATAGCCAGTAGTGCTACTCAAAGTTCTAGCGGTAGTAAATCACTTCGGATGACCGCAACCGCCGCAGGTACGATGGTAAGTAGTACAACAGTTGGAACTGCTTTTACTGTGACACCTAGCCGTAATTTTTCCGCTACTGCTGTTTTTCGTGCTGGCACTACTGGAAGATTAAGCCAAGTAGGAATTCGTTACTTAGATTCAACAGGCGCAACAATCTCCACTACTTACGGAACTGGCATTACCAGCACTTCAAGTGCATTTACAGAAGCCACGGTTACAGTTCTTGCCCCTGTAACGGCGGCTACGGCTCAAGTATTTATTCAAATTACTTCTGCTGGAGTTTCCGAAATTCACTATGTAGACAAAATTGGATTACATTCAGGAAGCACAGCAGTTTGGAGTGCTGGCGGTTTCTCTGCTTTTGCATTTGATGTAGAAAGATCAGATGGTGGGGGAACTTTCTCCGCAATCCGTAACTCTCCTGTAAGTTCCGGTGCTGGACAGATTGCCACTTTAAGTGATTATGAAATACCACTTGATACAACTGTAATTTATCGAGCGAAGGCTAGGGCAGATATTTAATGGCAACTCTATCTTCGGGTTATACAACTACCGAACCTCTTTTAATTCCGAACGCTGGCACTTGGTCTTTTACTGCCCCGAACTCTCCAACGATTAAAGCAACAGGCTTGCGAGTTCAACAACCTTTGAATTCATCAATCGTTGAATCTTATGGTGTTTTCAAGCCTTTGGGTGCTTCTAAAACAATTGTTGTAGCCTCAAGCATTTATGGCATAGATGGTATTTATGAGTTCACCACAAAAGGTGACACGGAATGGGATACCTTGTATCCAGTTTTGGTTTATCAAGGAACTCTTTATGTTGCTGACCCACTAGGTCGCCAAAAATATGTGCGTTTTGTGGATAGAACTTGGAATGAGTCCGGTCCTATTTCTAGTTTAATTAGACAAGTCAAAGTTACTTATTACGAAGTCGGCGCTCCCTAGTGTATCCGGTGAGTGCTGATTTTCTTTCAAAAGTTCGTTCTTCCCATATAAGTATTGTAAAAGTAGAAATTTATGATGTTGCAAACGGAAACTTACTTAAAACAATCCAACCAGTAGAAGGCGAAGTAAGCATAGATGCTCGCCGTGCCATTAGAAGGCAATGCTCATTAACTTTTGTTGATACCGACGCAACTTTGATTCCAACAAACAAAATCTCAGCAATTCTTTTACCTTACAACCGAGAAATAAAAATTTATCGAGGTATTCAATTTGACGACGGCACTACCGAGTATGTGCCTTTGGGAGTATTTATTTTAACAACAGTTGAAATAACCGATACACCAAACGGAGTTAAGATTACGGTTCAAGGGTCAGACCGTAGCCTGAAAGTTATGAGGGCTAAGTTTGTAGACCACGAATTTTACATTGATAGCGGTACGGCAAAAGAAACGGCAATAAAAAACCTTCTAGTTAATAGATACCCTTCAGTTCAAACCGCTTTTGGCGCAACGGGTCAAACAACCGGAATTATTTATCCAACCCTTGAGCGCGAGAGTTCAGACCCGTGGAAAGAAGCCTTGAAAATTGCCGAGTCTGCTGGCATGGATTTATATTTTGATGAGAATGGAATTGCTCGTATGCGTTCAATACCTGACCCTGATGTTGGTTTAGTTGGAGCAACCTACGCCGACGGTTCGGAATCAGTTATTACCGAATTGAGTCGGAATCTTTCAAGCGATGAAACATATAACGGAGTCATTTATACGGGTGAGGGAACTAATTTAAGTATTGGAGTTATTGGTGAGGCTTGGGATTACAACCCCGCATCTCCTACCTACCGTTATTCTTATGGAGATGTGCCACTATTCAAATCATCTGCAATAATTTTAACGGTTGGAGAAGCCACAACCGCCGCCGAAGCCGAGTTGCGTAAAGTAATCGGAGCCTCTGAAAAAATTAGTTGGAGTCAAATAGTAAATCCAGCACACGATGTTTTTGATTTGATAAAAATAACGCGCTCGCCATCTGGTGTAGATGCTATTCTTGTTTTAGATTCACTAACAATTCCACTTACTCCACAATCGGCGATGAGCGCAGTAGGACGGACAAGGAGATTTTAATGGATATGGCTTACTTGGTAAATCAAATTAAAACACCTTCGGCTGGCTTGCGTTTACGGCAGGGGAAAGTAATTACGGTCAATGTCAGTCCAAATTCTATTGATGTACAGATTGCCGGAGATGCAAACACTTTGCCAAAGGTTAAATACTTAGCCAGTTACAGCCCTACAATAAATGACATAATTTGGCTTTTAGCAAATGGCTCAGATTTGTTGGCTATTGGCAAACAGGCATAATTAACTTTGGTTGAAAACTCAATAGGGTATTATTAACCAATTAGATTTAGGGAGTTCAAATGACTGAAAAACAAAAGGCTATGTTGGCATCCTACGGGCGATCTTTTTTCGCCTCGATGGTCACAGCGTTTATGGCAACAGGTGGCGATCTCTTTGCCCTTGATGCTGATACAGCCAAGGGAATCCTTGCCGCTGGTATCGCTTCAGTTCTCCCAGTAGCACTTCGTTACCTCAATAAGCAAGACCCTGCTTTTGGTAAAATTGCAGAAGTTGTTGCTAAAGAGGGAATGACTAAACTTACCAAAAAAACAACTCTCAAAAAACCCGCCAAAAAAGCATAATGAACGCTGAAGCAGTTGTCGCTATTGCTAAGGCTGAAGTTGATGCAAAGTACAAAGAAGGTGTCAATAATGACACGAAGTACGGTAAATGGTACGGCTTAAATAATCAGCCTTGGTGTGCGATGTATGTTTCTTGGTGTTTCAAAGAGGCTGGTTTATCTAAATTAGTCGCGGCTTCATCCGCAAAAGGTTTTGCTTCTTGCGACGCTGGACTCAAATGGTTTGCTAAAAAAGGTCAGACAGTTCCAGTCGGTAAGGCACAAGCCGGAGATATTGTTTTTTTCCAATTTGACGATGATGCCCAAGCCGATCATGTTGGAATTGTGGCAAAAAATGACGGCAAGGGAACTCTTGTTTGTTATGAGGGTAATACCGCTAAAGATGGCTCTGGAAGTCAATCAAATGGAGATGGCGCATACTTAAAGAAAAGACCTTACGCAAAAGTTATGGGTGTTGCCCGACCTGCGTGGACAGCATGATGGAAGTAAAGGATTACGCGACAGTTATTGTTGCCGTAATTGCAATTTTCTCGTCTTTTGCCGGTGGGATTCGTTGGATGGTCAAACATTATCTCAATGAACTCAAACCCAATGGCGGCAGTTCGCTAAAAGACAGCGTTGCAAGATTAGAAGTCCAGATGGAAATTGTATTAGGAATATTAGAAAATAAAAAATGAAAATTAAAGACAAGTTGATGATCTATATTACCGTTGGGATTTTAGGATTTATTGGAATCGTAGTTATTGGCGAGTACGCTTCAATGTTATTACAGCAGTCGGCAACAGGTGAAAAATTTGGAACCAACCAAGATGCAATTGCTTTGGTTCAAAATGCTCTAGTTGGACTCATAGGCATAATTGGCGGGTACTTTGCAGGGCGCGACAAGGATTAAAGCCAGCCTGATTTGACATAACTAACTAGGGTAGTTATCCTTTCCCAAAAGAGAGGATAGATATGGAAAACCTAGAAGTAAATGAGTTCGAGATTGAGCAAGCCCCCGAGTATGCACATTTTGTGGTTGATAATGACCAAAAGGCAGATTGGGCGATGCGTAAATTATCGTCAGTTCGCAGTAAGCAAGCAACCAATAAAGCCATCTTCGATAAAGAAGTTGCCCGAGTCACAGAATGGCTCTCAACGGTCAATGCGAACCTCGATACAGACGCGGTGTACTTTGAGGCAGTCCTTACGCCTTATGCCCTCACAGAGCGTTCTGCGGGTCGTAAATCGCTAGTTCTACCACACGGCACGGTCAAGACAACGGCTGGTCGCCCAAAGATCGAGTTCGAGTCTGAGGAAGGCTTTATTGAGTGGGCAAAAGTCAATGACCCTGCACTCCTAAGAATCAAAACCGAGATTGATAAAAAAACACTCAATGAGTTGATTACTGACGATCTTCAAGTAATATCAACCCAAGGTGAAATCATCCCGTCAGTCAAAGTTTTACCTGCCGAAACTAAAGTTTCATTTGTTACCGATGAGAGAGAGTAAATAATGGAAAACAAAACAGTAGTTCAAGCCCTGAATGAAATTATGAAAGCAGTTGGGGCTATCTCAAAAACAGATCGTAATGCGGCGCAAGGATTTAATTTCCGTGGCATTGATTCAGTTGTAAATGCGGTATCTCCACAACTGCAAAAGTTTGGGGTTATTGTGCTTCCCTCGGTTGAGGAATACGAATATCAATCAGTTGAAATTGGAAAAAATCATACCGTTATGGGTCATGTAAAAGTAAAAGTTACCTACACTTTTGTCGGTCCTCAAGGGGATTCACTTAAAGCAACGGTAGTGGCAGAAGCCATGGATGCTGGAGATAAAGCAACAACCAAAGCAATGTCAGTTGCTTTTCGCACAGCCCTACTACAATCATTATGTTTGCCAACTGATGATGTAGACCCAGATGCCTCTAGTTATGAGCGGTCAGAAAAACCAGCAATAGACAGCGAGCAACTTGTCAATCGCTTAAAAAGCGCCACGACTAAAACTCAACTGGCTGAAATCAAACAATTTATCAATGCAAACAGAGCAGGAATCCAACCTGATGCTTTGCTTAATTTAAGAGATTGGTTTGACAGCGCTGAGTTGCGAATCAGTAAATCTCTGAGTGATCTTCCAAAAGAAGAATTAGATGTTGTCGTCAAGTCCTGAGTTGCCTTTCGCGGGTACGAGCGGGTTTGCAGGGAGTGACACTTCAGAAAAACGCGCTCGCCGGAATGATGGTGATGGAACTACAAAGGCTCGTCAAAGACAAGCATTTGAGTTCATTTCACAACAAAGGCTCTATGGGATAACTTGGAAAGAGTTATCTGATAACACAGGCTTACACCACGGAAGCGCATCTGGAGTTTTGTCAGTCTTACACCTTGCAAACAAAATAGAGCGCTTAAAGGAGTCTAGGAATAACTGCAAAGTTTATGTCCTACCCGAGTTTGTTAATGGTAGGGTTGTTGAGAAATATGGGCGAAAGAAAAAATCTTGCCCCCATTGTGGTTTTATTTCATAATTTCTGGAGAGGATTCAATGACTTGGGTAAAAATAGATGATTGTTTCCCCGATCATCCTAAGATTAAAGGTTTGAAGGATGATGAGTTCAGGCTCTACATTACTGCCCTGTGTTACTCAAGTCGTTATCTAACCGATGGCGTAATTCCGTTGAACATCGTGCGAACTTTCATCGAATCTCGCTCGAAACTCCGTCGAATCTCGGCTCTAGTTGAAGCGAACCTGTGGAAAATTGAGGCAGAAAATGTAATCATCTTGTCTTATTCTGAGTATCAATTTACCAAGGATAGAGTTCAAACTGAGCGTGAAAACAGTAAGAAACGAATAGATAGGTTTCGTTCCCGCAGAGAAAATAACGGGAATGTAACGCCGTTACAAACGGAAAAGCAACACCGCCCCATACCCATACCCATACCCATACCCATACCCATAAAAGATATAAAGATATATCAATCTCTTTCAGAGATTGACTTCAATTCCTTTTGGGAAGTTTATCCTCGCAGACAAGGAAAAGGACACGCTAAAAGCGCTTGGGAAAAAGCAGTCAAAAAAACAACGCCAGAAATAATTATTGAGTCTGCCAAAAGATTTGCTTTAGACCCAAATCGAGATGAGCAGTTCACACCGCACCCGTCTACTTGGTTAAATCAAGAGCGGTGGGGCGATGAAGCATTACCGGCAAAAAACAGCAATACCAAAAGTGAGAGTTCAGCAATGAGAGCCATGGATATTGCAAATAAGTTTAGAGAGATAGAGGATGCTAATGAGTCCATCTGAGGTAGCAAGTCTTTTTGTAATGCTTTCATTTTTTGATAACAGACATCAAGCCGATGAAGGCAAGATTTTGGCGTGGCATCAAACTTTATTACCAGAGATGGATTTACTTTTTGCCAAAACTTTTATCTCAAAGCACTATGGAAAAACTGAGGCTATGATTCAGCCGAGCCATTTCAACAATGAATGGCGCAGAATTAGAAATGATGCAAGAGATCGAGGATTAACCAAAAACTTTTTTGCTGAGTTGGAAAATACCAAGAAAAACGCTGTTACTCCAGATGAAGTAAGCAAGATCGTTGGCGGGATTAGACAGAATTTAAGAAGGGTCAAAAATGCTTCTCTGGAAGTTGATTCAGAACAGGTGGCACCTGACCTATGAACAAACTCCAATTTGTCGTCTGGCTACGCTTGTGGCGCAGGAAACGCAAACATCGGTTTGCCTCGCTTGCCACGACTCCCTCGCGGATGGGGTAACTCAATGGCGAAACCTAAACTTAAAGTAGAGGGTGATACTAGAATTCAAGTCTTTGCCAGAGCGCTTTATCGGTGTGAAAGGTGCGACGGTTCTATCTCGCAGGGAGCATCAGTTCACCACAGACTACCAAGACAAATGGGTGGCTCAAGAAACGCAGAGTTAAATAAACCCGCTAATTTAATACTTTTATGCGGTTCTGGTGTTACTGGTTGTCATGGTTGGGTTGAGTCCAACCGCGATAAAGCAAGAGAAAAAGGGTATTTGTTATTTCGTATTGACAGCGCGACTGAGGTACCTTTTTTAGATTTGAACAATCGCGCTTGGTTGATTGACAATGAAGGACAGAAGCGACAACTTGGCACAAAGGAGGACAAAGCGTATGTTTAACTCATGTACTGTTTATGCCAAGCCGAAGAAACCGAACAAAATATCTACCGCCTCGAGTTCAATCAACGACCTTGGACTACAAACGCTGAACGAAAAGGAAATAGGTGGGAAAGGGCTGAGTTGGTCAAAGTCTGGCGCTCGGCTTTCCAAATCCTTGCTAAATCTGAGAGAATACCGCCTATGACTTGGATGAGTGTAACTGTTGAACCTCATCAAAAAGGTGGGCGACTTCAAGATGTCGGCGCGTGTCACCCGTCAGTCAAAGCGGCAATTGACGGCATTGTGGATGCTGGAATTTTACCTGATGATTCATCGCAGTATTTGAGATCATTGATTTATTTACCGCCGGTGAATGATAAAAATTCATTGGTTCTTTATATCCGAGGCGCAAAAAAAGAGAGGAAAATATGAACCTGAGTTTAATCTTTACAATTCTTGGAATTGGTGTTGCTGTTCTTTTGTTAGCACCATTTTTTCTTGCTTTTTTTATTGCTTTTTACAAGGCAAAAATGAAAATCAATTTAGAGTTTTATCACGCTTCTTTACCAGAAGAAGAAAATGATGATGATTTAGATATTGATGAGGCTTGGTCAGAAATGTTCAAAGGAAAAGGTGGAGATTTATGAGCGCAACACTAGATGCGAGTGAAATTGACGGTAATGGATTGAACGAGGTCAATATCCTGACCACTTCGATTAGACAACATCAATATCAAATCAAAGATTTAGGCAAAAGGCGCAAGCAGTTGATTTTGCGATTGCGAAAACAACGCATTACCTACCGTGAGATTGCTGAAGCCATGGGCGTATCTGAGCAATTGGTTTACAAAATTATTAAAAATGACATTGTTCGCAAACCTGAGTTCGGCGAGGATGGAAAAGTAATCCGAAAGCAAGGGCGACCTCCAAAACCAGCCATATAAATCTTTACTTAGAGAGAGTTGGGTAAAGAGTAATGAAAGCCAATATCAAAGTTGGGAGTGTTGCCAGCGTAAACATAAGTACGCTGGTTGCTTATCCAACAAACCCAAGGCGGGGAGATGTTGATGCCATTGCGAATTCATTAACTGCTCACGGTCAATATCGCCCTATTGTGGTGCAAGCCAGTACCAACTTTGTTTTAGCAGGTAATCACACTCTTAAAGCGGCAAAGAAAATTGGCTGGAAAAAAATCAAGATAGTTTTGATTGATGTAGATGAAGCCACAGCCAAAAAAATAGTTTTAGCCGATAATCGAATTACTGATCTAGCGGGATACAACGAGCCACTCCTTAAATCCCTTTTAAGCGCTCTGCCTGAGTTGGATGGCACAGGTTTTACCGCCGCTGAAGTTGAAACACTTGATAGATTGATAGAAGGCAACCAAAAAGAACCACTAGGGAACTCAAGCAACCTAAAGTCTGACCCTGAAGTAAAGATTGGGGCTTGGCGATTCAATGTGGATGTGGATGCCTACAAAGCATGGGTTGAGCAGTTGCTTGAGGAGGTAGGCAAAACACGATCAAAGGCAATAAACGGGATTAAAGAACGACTTGGATTCCCAGAGCGCAAAGCCGAAATCACACAGCGCCTTCCAGAGCCTCCAGAGAGCCTTCCAAGTGATGTAGAAACCGTGTCAGTCCAAGAGATATTAACTCACCCCTTAAACCCGCGAGAGGGCGACATAGGGGCAATTATTGACTCCCTTACCAATATGGGGCAATACCGACCTATCGTAGTAAATAGGACAACCAAACATTGCCTGTCTGGAAACCACACTTTACAAGCGGCAGTTCAATTAGGGTGGGAAAAGATAGCCGTACATTGGGTTGAGGTAGATGATGTAGAGGAGATCAAGATTTTAATTGTAGATAACAGAACTTCAGATTTAGCAACCTATGACCCACAAGAGTTAAATAAATTACTAACTAACACAAACTTGAAAGGTACAGGATTCTCACCGGAGGAAGTATCTGAGATTCTTGCAGGTGGAAAAACAAAGCCAGGACATAACCCAATAGGTCGAACCTCTATGAAGGTCGGTGAGTTCAATATGAGAATTCATACCGAGGATTTGAATACATGGGCAAACGCAATTTATGGATGGACAGACATCGCTGAATTATTACGGATACCAATAGATGCTTGCAAAGTAGGGGAGATGTAATGCCAGTTAAATATTTATTGACCAACGGAAATAGGGAACTCAAAGTAGACGGAATCTTTACTTGGTCAATTCCGGCGCTCGCCGCAAAACTTTCCAACGGGAAGAATTTTTTAACTTGTCCAAACGCGGGGGTGTGTGCAAATTTATGTTATGCCCGTTCTGGCACCTATAACTTCTCAAATGTAAAAGCCGCTCATGTACGCAATCTTGAATTGACCCTAGATAATCCTTTAGAGTGGAAAAACAGGGTGAGTGATGAGTTAAAAGCAAAGCGTTACCAAGGGGGTAAATCGGTAAGAATTCACGACGCAGGTGATTTCTACTCTGAAGAGTATTTCTTACTGTGGTTGGATATTGCTATTGAAAATCCTCATGTGTTTTTCTACGCTTACACAAAAGAAGTGGAGATGGTAAAGCGACATGAGTTGCCATCAAACTTTGTCATTATCTTTTCAATGGGTGGAACGCAAGATCATTTAATAGATATAGAAAATGACCGTCACGCAGAAGTTTTTCCATCTATGGAAGCACTTGAAGAGGCTGGATATACAAACCAAGAACGCTCTGACCTTTTAGCGGCAACTCTTCCCACAAATAAAATTGGGATAGTAGTAAATAACATACCCCACTTAAAAAAGAAACAAGGTCAAGAAACTTTTGGAACACTCCAAGCGGCAAGAGGATGAGATGGAACTGAGGGTAGAATAAACCTATGGTGAAAAAAACAGCCGGAAGGCTCTCAGCCTTAACTCCTGACTTGCAAGATAGAATCGTTGAGTTGATTCGCCTTGGCAATTATGCCTCTGATGCCTCTGGTGCTTGTGGCATATCTAAAGCAACTTTCTTTGGTTGGCTTGCTCGAGGTAGAGATGAAAGAGAACGCCAAAGACTTCTACCTGACTCAGAACCAATTTCAACTGAGGTTAAATTCCTAGAATTTTTAGACGCAGTAGAAAAAGCGCGGGATGAAGCAACCGTTCGCAATGTTTCAATCATCCAAAGAGCAGGACACGATGGAACTTGGCAAGCGGCGGCGTGGTGGTTAGAGCGAACTCGACAAGACACCTATGGGCGCAAAGAAAAATTAGAAGTTACTGGTCAAGACGGAGATGGAATCAAAGTTACCGTTGATATTGGGCAGTTGGAAGAAAAGATCGCACAGGTTCTTGCAATTAGAGCGCGACAAAACGAACTAGAACAATGAGCGAACGCTTAATAGATAAAGTCCTGACAGCGAGCATACAAGAGCGCAATCAGATTTATGTAACTTTGACATCGGATGAGAAAAACGCTCTTGATGTGATTTTGGATGCGGAGATTTCTAATCCTTGGGCAAGGTATGAACACGACCCAATTGGTTTTATTGAAGAGGGATTGGGGGAAACCCTTTGGTCAAAACAAAAAGAAATTTTGCAATCGCTTTTAGAAAATAAACGAACCGTAGTTCCGGCTTGTCACGCGCCTGGCAAAAGCCATTTAGCGGCAAGAGCAATAGCGTGGTGGATTTCAGTTCACCCGCCTGGCACGGCAATAGCAATTACTACGGCAACAACTTTCAGACAAGTAAGAAACATTATGTGGGCAAATGTTCGCAGAGTCCATAATGCCAACAAACTTCCTGGCGAGATTTTAACTACCGAATGGAAAATGGAAGGCACAGTAGTTGCTTATGGATTTTCCGCGGCAAACAATGATGAAGCGGCAGTACAAGGTATCCACGCACCTCACTTATTGGTGGTAGTTGATGAGGCTGGTGGAATCTCAGAGATGATCGGCAACGCCCTTGAAGCGCTTATGACTGGTGGACACACGCGCCTTCTAGTTTTAGGTAATCCACCAACAGATGCAGAACAAACTTGGTTTGAGCGAATTTGTCTATCGCCTATTTACAATTCATTACCAATTTCAGCCTTTGATACTCCAAACTTTACGGGTGAACCTACGGGAGTGTGTAAGAGTTGCCCTCCCCATGTAGAGCCTCATTCAATATCTATCCACTTGGTAGATAAATCTTGGGTTGATGATGTCATTTCAGAATTTGGTGAAGATTCTGCTTTTGCTCAAGCCCGTGTTCACGCTCGTTTTCCAAAATCTAGTGTCGGCAAAGTTATTCCGTACACTTGGGCAGAATCAGCCGTTGAAAATGAAACTCCAATTGAATCTAATGTAATTCGCCTTGGTGTAGATATTGCATCCGATGGTGGAGATGAATTTGTTATTGCAATAGCCGACGGTTACAGCGCAAAGATTGTTCACCGCTCATCAGGCAAAGCAAACGCCAACGCCGTAGATGTCGCAGGAGTTGTAATGCTTGAGATTGAAAAAGCGGTAGAGGCTCATAGTGCCAGAGGCGTAACTGAACGGGTACGGGTAAAGATTGACACTATCGGAGTTGGATGGGGCGTTGTTTCTCTACTGGATAGATGGGTGAAAGAAAGGGCAACAAAGGCTGACATAATCGGAGTCAATGTAGCCGAGCGACCAAAAGATGCGAATAAATTTAAGAATCAAAGGGCAGAAATGTGGTGGAACGCTCGCTCACTTCTACAGCCTAAAGACGGAAGGCAAGAGGTACGGTTAGAAGTTGATCGGCAGGTGCTTGCTCAGTTGGCAGGTCCGACCTATAAATCTGATTCAGCAGGTCGTATTCAAATTGAATCTAAAGTAGATATGAAAAAGCGCGGAGTCCATTCACCAGATAGAGCGGAGGCGATTTTACTTGCCCTTTATGAGAACAAAACTGTTTACGCGCCGATTATTCCTTTAAGTTTTGCTCAGTCAAATCCGTGGACAATGTAAACCGTAGGCAACGCATGATGAAATTTATAGCATCTGAGTTGCGAGATGTTAAAAAATCTCAAGGGCAGGAAAGTTTTGCCAACGCCCAAGAAATCCTAGAAGTTTATAGATTAGATATGTTTTTACTAGCGCAAGAGGCAGGACTTGGCAATAACACAACATTGTTAGAAACACATCTTGATTTGTTGGAAGAAATCCTTGGGGAAGATTATGTCCTAAGTTTAGAAAGAGGCAGGATGATTGACCTTTTGAAAGTCGTCACCTACCTCCACTCTAACTATGTTGAAGCCACAAAATTACTCAAGGCATATTACGATAAATAACCTTCGACAGGTTGCTCGTTAAAAACTGCCTCGTATAACAATGCCCCGCTTTGCCAATCTCCTAAGTTGCCGTCAGAGGTAATCTCTACACCTGCACCGAGTTCTTTCTTTAGCAAGATCAGGCTCGCAGTTACAACCATGTCGTAGGGCTTTTGAGCGGTTTTGGTAAAGTCGAATCCTGTATCCCCCAACTGAAGGACAAAAGTTTCGTGAGCATCGCGCCCTGCGCCATTGAAAGCGATTATGTCGTCAGTTGATTCATTGGAAATTGAGATTCCCGCTTCCTTAGCGGTTTCGATGATTCTTTGAATTCCGCTTTGAAGTTTATTAAACACCTCGACATTGAGGGGTTCTGAAATTGTCCAGTAATGTGTGTATCCCATTTATGCACTCTCCTTACAGAATTTGTTGGATATGTAGCGGTTAAGGCAGTCTGCTCTCCATTGCGAAGCCCATTCATTATCTGTTTTAGTCAAGAGATTCAAAATCTTGATTGGACAGTCGAAATCGTGAGGACCGGAATTCTCATCTACGGATTTAACCGCGATGCTTCCGTTGCGACGCTTGGTTAAATAAACTACAGCAGAAACCTTGTGAGTGAGATTGTTTCTGAACGCCGCATAGAAAGGCTTTTGCCCATATTGGTTTTTGCCCTCGCAAAGTGCAAGCAATTGATAGTTAGCACCGATGGTGCTTAAAATGTCGTGTTCAAGAAACTTCTTGGTAGAAATATTCTTGCCGACCTGAGTTACATCCCATCCCATTTTATTTCCTCTCTCTAGGAACAACCCCAGTATAACACAACTAGGGTTGGTTAATTACCTTATTGACGATAATTTCTTTAATTTTGTCGGTATCTTCCTTGGACACGCCTACCCCAAAAACGATAATTTTGTCTGACCAGTCAGCCATTAGTTGTCCTTTCCGTGGATTTCAGAGTTGGTTTGACCTTTGAGGAACAATTCTGCGATCACCAAAGAATCATTGGCTTCATAAACGGCGAGCGCTTGATACTTCTCAAGGTCTTTGAAACTGTATTTTTCAGTTTTGACGCTTTGAATCACTTTACGGAAATCATCTTCTGGGCGTTGCTCGGATAAGCCGATATTGAGTTGGCTGATTTCAACGGTGTAATCTCCGCGAAATTCAAGACGAGATTCCGTAACGCTGGAAACATAAGCCTTTGAGTTCTTGTAGAACGAAGTACGAACGCTCACGCGATATGTACCAGATGTGTAGGAGGTTGAGATAGAACGCTCAACCTTGTTGATTTTTGTTGCTTCGACGATAGTTTGTGTAGTCATTATTTGACAGCCTCCTCATATTTATCTTGTATTTGTGCAAACTGCACTCCCTCGGTGAGTGCGCCATAAACTCTAGGATTCGGTACTGCAATTGGTTCTAATGTTTTTTTATTAAGATGTTGAACCTCAGCCCATCTGTTGCCCAAGGCTACAATTTTCACAGGAACAGTTAAACCTTTGTAATGCTTCAAATTATAGATTTCGCCAACTTTAAGTTCTTTCTTTTTCATTTTTATTACCCCCTCTCTTGGAATACCCTAAGTATAACACAACTAGGGTTAGTTATTAACCAAAACACCCTATTTCTTAAATTTATTCCTGTCAGTTAATTAGAACATTTGTTCCATAATGTATTCTTGCCCTATGACCCTTCAAGCAGTCACATCTCGAATCAAGGCTATGCGCCTTTATGCAACTGGCTTCAAGGGCTACTTTTGCCTGAGTTAAACGCCAACATCCCTCCTATAGAGGGCTATGTCAGGGGTAACTTCCTACGCAACCAGTTGGACAGCCACGATCAATTCTTTCCCTGTGTCATTTTCGGCGTGTCCAGCGTACAAAATCGAAGCCCTCTGTTTCATTTCTTGATGGAGGATGGGGGTATCTGGTGGCGTATGCCGATCAACGCTTTTTGCGCAAAGCCGGATGTGCCAGAGGAGGACATTCATAATTTAGTTTTGTGGAACTCTTTTAGCCCACACATCTCGGTTACAAAGTTCGCCAATTTAGCCAATATGAAAATGACCTACATAGATAGAACTAAAACTAAAATTGCGGGAAAGTATTTATTCACCCTTGATTGGCACAATCCAGAATCTAACATTTTAGATCACGGTTATTCTGAGAATCCAGGACAACATAAATGCGGTCATGTGATTGAACGCGAAGATGGCAATTATGCAATTCAACCAAACAATCGAGTGCTACTCCATGAGCCATCTTTCACCACAAAAGATAAAATGGTTATTGATAGGTTAATCAACACCTACAAATGGGATGTAGAAGATGCAAGTAAATGGGTGGCTGAAGATTCGGGTCGCTATCATTACGATATTGATATTCCAAAGAAGGAGAAAAAATGAGTGGCAAGGGTACAACGAAAGTGCCATTCAATTCAGTACAGATAAAAGATGGCTGGATAGTCAGGGTGGATAAGAGTGGTCGCATTACTTCTAAGATTGACAAGTATTTTGCCAACCACTCAAAGATTGCGAAATAAATGCCGGTGTTGCCACGCGAAGCGTTAAATATTCACGATACCTGCGATAAATGCGGAGTTCAAGCAAAAGTTAGAGCATCGTTTATCAACGGTGATTTATTTTTTTGTGGGCATCACGCAAGAAACCTCAATGTGAAACAAAATGCGTTTCAGTATGAGGTTCTTGACGATCACTTCACGCTGTAAAACTAACCAGCAAGAATTCCACTTATGGTGCTGGCAACAACGATAAAGATAAAACTGCCTAGTAGGGTAATCCCCCACAAGTAACGCAGTTCAGGATATTTTGCCGGAGGTCGTTTCTCACGCCCCTTGGCTTGACCAACTATCTCAGCAAAACTTTTATTGATTTCTTGATCTTTCATTTTTTACCTTTCTTAACTTATACTGACAAAAGATTTCAAGGCAGAGTTAAGTTCGCCAGCAATCTGTTTTGCCTCTTTTTCTGAATCGTGAATTGATTTTGGTTTTGGCAACCAATCCTCGATTTTTAATCTGCTATTGCTAAATCGGGCTTCGTTGTACCAAGCAAGCCAAGACCGATACTTAATAACAGCAAATTGTCCATCTTTCATATAACCACGCAATTTTGCGTAATCGCCGTAATTACCGCCTGAACTCATTACTACGAATGAATTATCAAACTCCATAGGCACCTCCATCTAGTCGCATTAGTCCAACAGAATTTCTGCCTTCTTATACAACTAGGGTTAGGATACTACTTTTCTCTCTTGGGTGCAACTTTCTTTTTGTACTGCGTGTGGTACATAAATGGCGATGAAGTGTAAACATCATTGTCGGATGCAATTTTTAGAGCCTTAGCCAGAGTTGCACCAGCGCTGAGCGCACCTATCGCATAAGCAGAACCAGAGCCAACACCATAAAATCCTTTGGAGTCCAAACTGATTGAAAAATCATCAGAGATTTCAAAGACCTGACCGCCGACAGCAATTAAAAAACAAAACTTTGTTTCATCATCATCTGAATCCCATTTATATTCTTGTTCTTTGAAACAAGCCTTCAATGATGGAACAACTTTTGAAATCATAAAATGGTAAAGGTCATTCCAATCTTTGTTCGTTGGTACTGGTGGTACCCAAAGATGTTGAGCAATATCGCATGGCGCACATTCACCACTACCGGCAATTATGAAATCGTTTCGCTCACTTATTTTTACCATTAACGGGTGAGATGCACGACGACCACTTGGAGATGTAACTTGACTATCAGCCCCAAAAGTAACTTTGTCGTCGTACTGCACGGCGACAATTGTGGTCATAGAGCAAGGCTACCCGACGAGCCTTAAATCAACGCGAGGCTCGCCTCAACCCAAAGGTCGGGAGTTTCGTTGTCGGGCAAGTAGCCACCAGCACCGCCGAAAAGAATCGGGGTACCGTTGAAGGCATCTTTGATCTCAGTCATAGCCCGTGTGTAGCCCCCAGATGTGTACCGCAAAGACGATAGGGGGTCATTTAACAGCCCATCAGCGCCACAGGCGATAAAGATAAAGGTCGGCTTAAAATCCATGGCAGATTCGATAAATGAAGCCACCGCAGGAGCCAAGCCCTCATCGCCAGTATTAGGGGAAAGTGGAAAATTGTAGGAGTTGGTTTTCCAATCCGACACTAAGCCCGTTCCTGGAAAGATTCCGTATTCATGCACGGAAAAGGTCTGCACATTTTTGTCGTGCTTGAGTAAAACCTCAGTACCGTCGCCGTGGTGAGCATCGCAATCAAAAATAGATACGCGCTCGCCTAAGTCTGTGAGATATTTAGCGCCGACAGCAAAGTCATTGAACACGCAAAAACCATTTGAGTAATCGCGCATCGCGTGATGTTTGGCACCAGCAAAATGAATTGCTAGTTCTGTGTCACCGTTGAGCAGGTGGTCAATTCCGCTAAGAGTGCCACCAACAAAATCACGGGCAATCGTGCCAAGGTCTTGACGAGTTCCTGTCCATTCGTCAGACAAGCCTTCGGCAAAAACCGAGTAGACATATTCCTCAGCGTGGACACGCTCTAACTCCTCTGAATGAGCAAAGCGTGGCTCGACTTCAAGAATGTCAAGATTTAATTCTTTGCTCTTGGCAATGAACCGATCACGGGCATTAACGAAACGACGACCCTGAGTAGGGTGGCTTTTGTCAAATACCCAATTCGCATAACTTGGCGAATGTACTAATACAGCATCTTTTTTTTTCAATCTATGTACCTCTCTATTATTAAACCCCAGTATAAACTATTTTTGCTGATAAGGACAATCATCAATGAGTTGAGCCAGAAGAGCGCTACGGCTTTCTCTCGTTGTCTTTGAGATGTTTGAGCCATTGCCAGCCCATTCTTTGTAAAGGTTTTGAAAGTCCTCGGTGTTTGGCGCTGGATGATAGACAAGACATTTACAAGGAGATTGATTTATTCTCTTTGCGCTATCTTTTTGTTTTTCTAATTGTGATTGAGAATAGTTCCAGTTACTCATTTTTACAACCTCTCACTCTTGAAGAAATATCCATCGTCATGCAATTTGTAGCCCAAAGAGTTCACGACATGGAAGCACATATCCATTCCCGTGCCATTAACTTTTAGAGCATTTGTCTTTGCATCCTGCTTGTAATCGAGAATGTCTTGAATTGCTGGAGTTATCCATATTGGCTTGTTGTCCACTATTACATAGAAATCAATAGTTCTTGATAGCCCACTCGCGGACACGGTACGAACTATCGAATAAATCTCTGTGTTTCGAGGTAAATACTCAAGAACTTTTTGACCGTAAGTTTTGTCTTTTGCCTTATTCATAGTTTAGTTTCCTCTCTTAATCTTAACGATTCCAGCCTCAATCAACGCTGTTGCTGTGCGTCCGTAGTGACCTTGCAGTTGCCAAGCCAAACCAGTATCAACTAAATGTTGGAAGAGTTCAATCATTTTTTCCTCGTCCAGTTCTCCAGTTTCATAAGCGATAATTGCGCCCACGCGGTCATAAGGCTTTTGAGTTGGGCAATCTGAATAAGGATTCTCGTTGCCTTCGTTGTCCTCGCAAGTGCAGAAATTAAACTTCTCGACCTGTGTGGCATGAGTTAATTCTGCTAACTCGCTCCATGAAATTGATTCTTGACTCATGCGCTCACCTTTCTTGAAACACGAAAGACGGAATCTCCGTGGTATTTGATTTCAACATCCTCAATCTTCTCGAATCCAAAGTCAGAGCAGATATAAACCTGACCATCAATCTCAACCTCATCGCCTACCGAAAGGGATGTATGAGTACGAGTTGCAGAAAGCAATGGCTCGATTATCTGCCACAAGTTTCCTGAGTAAGTATTTGTATTGTGGTAAACAACTTCCAAGAACTTGTTTAAGTTGGATTCTTCAATCTTGAATTCAGTATCAAATTCAACAGAACTTATGGAGCGACCAATCTCAGACTTATTTCCAAAAGCCTTCCAAGTGATTTTGACTTTACTCATTACGCACTCACCTTTCCAAAATCGTAAGAGCGGAAACAAGCGGCTTTGTAAGCGACCTCTCCGATGTTCTCGCAAAGTACGCCTTCGACTGTTCCTTTATTGAAAATGACACCTTTACGAACAAACTGGCGAGTTACTGTCCATTCATCATTCCAACCTAATTCAATTGAAACGCGATAACCAGCACCGCATGGAAGATCAATTCCAACAGTTTCTTTATTGTGCTTTGACACATAAACCCGACCACCTGAAATTGCCAAGATATTCATTTGCCCAATTTGTGCAATCAATTCATCTTCATTGAATGGGCGACCTTTTGATTCTGACATTTTGTATCCTCTCTCTTGGTTACTATCTGAGTATAACACAACTAGGGTTAGTTATTCTTGTTAAGTCTGACCCGCGACACGGGAATCCCATTTTCTTGCGCAAACTTCTTTTTTGCCTGAGCCAAGATGGAACGGTTGTCTTTTGAATCGGCAGTTAAGTCCAAGAAGGCAATCACATTTGCAAATGATTGTGCAATCTCTAAATGGTCCGCTGATGCGTAAAGTGCCAACCATTCAGCGGCGCCTCTTAAATCAGTTGCGCTTGGTGCCTGTGGCTTTACCTCACCACTAATAATTGCTGTTTCTACTGTATCTCTATCAGCAGAAGCAAAAACATCGCCGTAACTGTAGTTCTTGTAATCAAGTGCCATTTCGTATCCTCTCTTTTGGATACCACCAGTCTAACACAACTGGGGTTAAGTATTTACCACCTAATCGGTGAAACCCGTGGCGTGTCGCAAGAAAGTTGAGCCTGAGCGACTCAATTTTGGTTTATTACTAAACCCCTATTTGATATAATGGGTGCTGAGAGAGGGAGGCTGAAATGAAATGCCCTATATGTGGTAGCGAAACCGCACCAACACAACTCCGCAAAAGCGGGATGTGCCGAGTATGTCAAAAGAAAAAAGGCGAAAAAGATGACTAAATGTTGCAAGCCTGTGTATTGGAAGCATGATGAAGGTTGGGATGTATACCGTCAGTCGAGTTTTAGTTGGATTAACAGCAGGTGGATTCCAGACTGGTTCGATGATTTCATAATTGAGGATGCTCCGACAAAGAAAAATGCGATAGAGCAATTCGCAGGATTCCATGTTCTAGGGATTTGTTTAGTCTGAGTTACTTTCTCAATAAGTGTTTCAGGTGTAGGCTCTGCACAATCTCAAGAGGAAGGGGTTTTTCAGATGGCAAGTTGGAATTCAATTCTTGTACTGGCGGTAATAGTTGTCGTGTCTGTGGCTGGACTTTATTTTCAGCGAGGGCGGTAAATAAAAATGGCTCAAGTATGGGTACAGGTATGGACAGCAAAAGTTCCATCATCTGTTGCGATTGAAGAATCAGAGTTACGAAAAGTTGTGGGATTAGAGTCAGTATCAAAATTGATTCCAATGTTGGTGAAGGCACCAGAGGAAGAAAATTGGGAGATGATCGCGGATTGGTCGCGCTTTCCCTTGGTAAAAGTTGAGGAGATGGTTGAGGTTTTACCTCCCCTGTCAGAATTGGAGTAGGTGATGGTTGAAGCGACGGTTGCGTATTGGAAGGCTCTGGTAGCAGAGTTAGAAAGGATGCTACGGTGGGAGAAGGCTCAGGTGTTGATGTTGCAGACTGAGTTGGCAAAGAGGAATTTCCCCCCTCTGGAGAAGGCTCCAGTAAAAGAAATTGAACTTGGTTAATAACCAACCCTAGTTGTGCTAGACTGGTGTTGTCCTAGAGAGGGGATAACATGACAGTCACAAAAGAGTTCGCAGTCAAGATTGATACAGAGTTATCATCTTGGTATGACAAGCGTTGGATTGCTATTGGCAAGTTAGAAAGCGTCGAAGATTCAATCAAGTTCAATAAGAAGCATTACCCTAACTCAGAGAAAATTCAAGAATCTATTGAGAAGGCTTCCAAGATTAAGTTGGAAATTGCTTACATCAATATTGAAATCGGCAAGTTAAACGCAATTTACAAACAAGACCCTTGGACAAGAGCGTTCTTAGTAATCAACAGCAATGGTCATGTTCACAGTTCAACGGATTGCAATACTTGTTTCGATACGACCCGTTACAACTGGTTAGTCCAGTACAGCAACGACGATGAGAACACAATCGTTGAGGATGCCGGTCAAGATGCTTGCACAATTTGTTATCCAAGCGCACCAGCAGAGGTTTTGAATCGCCCGTCAAGAATTGTCACGGCAGACAAAATTGCTAAGGCTCAAGCCAAAGCAGAGCGGGATGAGAAGAAGGCTCAGCGAATTGCTAAAGAAAAGGCAAACGCTCCAACAGCATCAGGTGAGTTCTTGACCTACAAAGAGGGCAGGTACACAAGAGTTATCAAGACAGAGCGCTCAGCCATAATCGAATGGGCAGACTTGCAATATACAATCAATAGAGAAATTGTTACTCACTACTACGACGGAAAAGCACACAGCGCTGAGAGCATACAAGAGCAAACCGACAAAAAAGTTTTTGCTAAAGAAATTGCTGACCTGATTGCAAAAAATCTTTCAGAGAAGCACGGCGTTTCATTTGACCAAGAGTTGAAAATACTGGACAATAAATACCAGAAGAGGAGGAGCGCATGAACCAAGTAGAAGATTTTGCCAAGCAGATACTTGCTCAATTCAGCGAGGAACTCCACCCTGACCTAGTTCCATACTTTGAGCCAGATGGGGCAATCGGCGCTCAGTTGCGCCACCCACTTGTTTATCAAGTGCCATTCTTTAATAACGGGCTGGCAAACATTAGTTACAAGCACAAGCAAAATGCCTTATCTAAAGCAATCGCTGAAAAAAACTTTAGCGAGGTTATTTATCTGCATGAGCGCCCATATCGGCTAGACGCATTTAGCAAAATTGCTGACGATCTACTTGATACCCAGTATTGGAGATTGCTAAGTGAAATCTGGATTGATACTGAAAATCAATGGCAGAACCTTGGCAAGTGGAAAGAGTTGCTTTCCTCTGATCGCTCAAGCCGTCATTATTTGATGGATGAGGATGAGGACAATCTACTGCGTTCATTGCCAGAAAAAGTAACTATCTATCGTGGTTGCTTAAAAGGAATTAACGAAACCGGATTATCTTGGACATTAGATAAATCCAAAGCAAAATTCTTTGCTAAGAGATTTAGCAAAGACGGAATCATCTTGGAAAAAAAGATTCCAAAAAAAGACATCGTGGCACTACTTACAGGTCGCGGTGAATCCGAAGTTATCTTCCTAGAGAGGGGATGAAAATGGGTATAGACCTATCAACAAAAAGCAGTTGCTATAAATGCAGAACGCCTTTTCGACTTACGACAGTTGGTTCTTTAATTGTTTGCACCAGTTGTGAAGCCGATGATGCTCTTAAAAAATTCGGGTTAGTAAACAACTAGAGAGGAAAAAATATGTTGGCTGACTATCTATCAAAACACGGGCGAGTTACCCGTCGCGGTCAAACCGTGTCTGACACGATTGATGCGCTTGGGTTCTACCTCGTTATCTTCCTTGCTTTCGGCATTGTGGGGTCAATAGAGAGCGGTAGGTGGCTCGGGTGATAGAACTACCTTGGAGGAAGCGTAAAAGGCTTACACGGCTTACTGAGCGGTCATTACGGGCAGTTGTGCGTAAGCAGAACCAGCAAGGGCTACAAGAGCAAGCCGATATTCGACGCGCCCAACAGGATTTGAATACTAAACCCTAGTTGTGCTAAACTGGGGGTATCCAAGAGAGAGGATACAAAATGTGCGAAAGAGAAGAGATTAAAAAAACGATTAAGGCTTTGGAATTGCGAATTCAAAAAGGAACGCTATCTCAAAGTTTGGTGACTATCTTTCAGGAAAAAATTAAAGTATTAGAAAAACAACTTGAGGGGGTTGCATAAATGACACAGACAATTCAAAAGTCAAAAAGCGCTTACGACATTCTTGTCGAAGCATCAGAAAGCGCAGAAGCATCGGTCAAGGCTTGCCGACCAACACCAATGATTGTCGGTTCTGCAACAACTCCATTTGGAAATGTAATTGATGAAACCAAAAAAACTTGGTTTGTCGAAGGTGGAGTTTGCGGATTCGCTTCAGTAATAATCAAACCAGCGCGAGGTAAATTTGTCGCTGAGTTGAAAAAACGCAAAATTGGTCATGCTGGTTACTACGGTGGTTACTCCGTAAGTTCTTGGGAGTTCGCACCAAGTATTCGCCGTGACCAAAGTTATGAAAGAGCGTGTGCGGCGGCGGCTGGAGCGGTAGAAGTTCTCCAAAGTTACGGCATCAACGCTTATGTGGATTCGCGCATAGACTAAATATAGAAAATTCACCCATCAGTTTCTCGGAAGGCGACTGGTGGGTGATCTATAAGCAATACAGGCGTTAAAACGGTGAGGGTCGTTAAGAATACTCATGATGCGTTAAGTTCCCTTGCGCTAGGTATATCTGCGCTGGTGTTGTTTGGTATCCTTGGAATAGGGTACCCAATCCGGTGAAGTTCTTTGCTCGTTGTGCGTAAATCCTCTCAGATCGTGCAACTCGTAGCATCCTTCACCGGACTTTTTATTCGTGTTGGTGGTGGGTAACTCTTTTTTATCTGCTACCTTTATTACAAGGTAATACCTCAAGTGACAGGCAATTGGAGATTGCCAACGCTATTGATGCTTTGAAAGATCAGATATGTCAGCGTTCACCCCTCACGCATGGAGGAATATGCGAATTTATGAAAACAAAATACTTAGAAATATCCCAGTAGCACTAATCGGTTTGCTTTTAGCATCCAGTAATCCATTACAGATTCAGGCAGATGAACCTGCCTATGCTGATGTAATTTCAATTACCCCAGAGCCAAAACCTATGGAGATGAGTCCAAACTTGGCAAAGGCTTATGCCCAAAAACTATTATTGGAAAAGGGTTTTAATTCAAATGAATGGGCTTGTCTTGAAAAGACATGGACAAGAGAATCAAATTGGAATTTTGATTCTGTTTATGAAAGAACCGAAGATTATGGGATTCCTCAAAGACACATGAGCCACAACACAAAGGCTGAAATTAAAGAATTTATGGCAAACCCATACGGTCAAATTGAGTGGGGCTTAAATTATATTTACGCAAGATATTCCTCGCCGTGTTCCGCGTGGCGCTTTTGGCAGGAGAACCGTTGGTATTAGATTACTTCTGTGGGAAACGAGAACGACGACACTTCAACCTTAATTGATGATGCACTTGCAGAGTTAGGGAGAATTGCTTTTACCGACCCTGCAATCTGTACAAGTTGGGTTTTAATATCTGAATGGTTCGATGGCAGTAGGGATTACTGGACACTCACCCTTACCGACAATCAACAACCAGAATGGCGACAGTTGGGCTTGCTTCATCACGCCATTAAAACTTGGGAGGATAATGATGTTGGAGAAAATATTGAGGAACAATAAATTACTTACTCAATTATTGCTGGAAAGATTCGGCGACCCGAAACTTTGGGATGAAGGTGTTTCGCTACCGGATGAAAAGAATAAACCCGAGTAGAATTTAGAAATGGATTTATTAGAGTTCGTGCCAAAAGCCCCGTGCGCTAAAGCCGACCCTTGGTTATTTGACCAGCATCAAATTGATCTAGCCCTTCAAGGCTTAGCCTATTGCCAGCGTTGTCCTTTCTGGACACAATGCGATGAATTGGTTAAACCTAAACAAAGCCATTACGACGGAATTGCATCGGGAAGGGTATGGCGTAACGGTAAAGTTTTGGCTAGGCTGGATGAAACTTCCCCAAGTCGTTTAATTGTTTGCGATGAAAGAGAGGATTTATTAGATGCTGAAACCGTGGGATTTTGTGGGAGCGAATTGTGAGGGAGTTGATACAGAGTATTTCTTTCCTGAAGATAAGTTAATAACTTCAGAAAATAAACTAGCAAAAAAAATATGTAGCACTTGTAATTTTGTAAACCAATGTCTAAATTACGCATTGCATCATCGAGTTCAAGGAATATGGGGTGGTACAAACCCACGCGAGCGAGATCGCATACGAAAGACCTTAAACATAATCCCAGTTCCAATAATCCAAGAGAGGTACCACAATGACCGCATTAACAATCACCGGCAATCTAGCCTATGACCCAGAATTAAAATTTACTCCAAGCGGTAAGGCAGTTGCTTCATTTACCGTTATATCCTCAAAGTCCACAAAAAACTTAGCAGGTGAGTGGGAGAACTCAGAAGTAACACCGTGGAACATTAAATGCTGGAACAAAACTGCTGAAAATGTTGCAGATTCCCTTAGAAAAGGTATGTCTGTAGTTGTGGTTGGCACGGCATCTTGGGTTGCTTGGGAGGACAAAGCAACGGGTGAGAAAAAAGGAAAGTTAGAAGTTACCGCGTGGAATGTCGGAATAGATTTGAAACGCCATAATGCAATAGTCGCTCAGGTGGAAAGAGTTGGGGCAGGGGCAAAAGTACAAAACGACCCTTGGGAGATCACCACAGAAGATGCGCCACCCTTTTAACCCCAATAGAGTACAATAAGGGTTAATAACTTTCACCGAAAGGAGAAAAGATGGCTTGGGCTGATTCTTTCATTGGCAGAATTCCAAATGCTAAATTAGTGATTGATGCTGACGGCACACCTTTTGTTTCTACCAAAATTGCCCCGCAAGAATATGTAGAAATTGAGTTGCACATTCAGCACGACGCTTTGCCTTACAACATCTACTTTCGACGCTTTGATGCAATTGGCGGCGAATTAGAAAATCGTCTTTTTGCTCAAGTTGGCGATAGAGATTTGGCTTACAAATCCGCAATGGAAGTTATTGCGCTTCGCTTAAATTCAATGGAATTTGTTTTAGACGGCGAATAAAGGCAAAAATCTCTTAACGCTATAATCTAGCCATGGGTGATGATTTGGCTCCGGTCGAGAACATCATGTCTGTTCTTGGTGCGTTCGCTATACAAACTCACGAATTATTCGGTGAGTTGGTAAATGCCGGATTCAATGAAGGACAAGCAATTAAAATTTTGGTTGGATTAGCCACTAAAGAGTAGGGCGAGGGGAAGCAATGGCAGAAAAGCCAGATTTACAAGAACTCGGTTCTACGGGATTACGCCGTTCTGGTGGAACGGTTTATGAGGAATTTCTTACTAACCTTCGCGGCACTCGCGGATTTAGAGTTTACCGAGAAATGTCTGACAATGACCCAACAATCGGGTCAATGCTTTATGCAATTGAAAAGGTTATTACTCGCCTTGAATGGAGAGTAGACCCATTTACAGATAATTCAGAAGATGGTGATGTATCCGCAAAAGATAAAGAAGTCGCTACATTTGTAGAATCATGTATTAACGATATGTCCGATTCGTGGGATTCAACTTTGTCGCAAATGCTTTCAATGCTTATTTTTGGATTTTCATATCACGAAATTGTTTACAAAACACGCTCCGGTCCTGACCAAAAAGACCCATCTAAGCGTTCTAAATTTAATGACGGAAAAATTGGATGGCGCAAAATGCCTATCCGCGCTCAAGAAACTTTATTTCGTTGGCAAATAGATGAGAATGGTGGAATTCAAGCCATGGAGCAAATAGACCCTTCATCTGGTGGTCTACATATAATTCCAATTGAAAAGGCTTTGTTGTTCCGTACAACCTCACAAAAAAATAATCCAGAAGGTCGTTCCATTCTTCGTAACGCTTATCGCCCTTGGTTTTTTAAGCGCCGTATTGAAGAAATTGAAGCCGTCGGTATCGAGCGCGATTTAGCAGGATTACCTGTTGCTTATGTGCCACCAGAATATTTATCATCATCTGCAAGCACAGAACAAGCGGCGGTTTTGGCAACAGTTCAAAACATTGTTACATCTATCAAACGCAACGAGCAAGAAGGCGTTGTATTCCCAACGCTTTATGACGAAAATGGGCATAAGCAGTTTGATTTAGTTTTGCTCTCATCCGGTGGTTCACGCCAGTTCGACACAGACAAAATTGTTCAGCGCTACGACCAAAGAATGTCAATGTCAATCCTTTCAGATTTTATTCTTCTTGGCTCTGATCGAGTTGGCTCATACGCCCTTGGTTCTACCAAAATGGATTTATGGTCAATGGCAGTTGATTCAATTGCTAAAAACATTTCAGAAGTGATGAATCAATACGCTATTCCACGCCTTATGAAGTTTAATGGGATGGATTCATCTCGCTGTCCACAACTTGTTTACGGTTCAGTAAGCCATGTTGATTTGACTGAAATCTCAGACTTTGTAACTAAATTGGCACAGGCTGGTGTTTTGGTTCCAGATGCAAACCTTGAAAGTTATCTCCGTGACTTGGCAGGATTGCCAGTTGCAGAACACGATGGCGCTTCTTTCGGTATGCCACCAATGCCTGAAAAAGGACAAACCACACCTGCGACTGAAGATATAAAAATCCCCGAAGGACAGGAACCGCTAGACGGCGATTTAGAGTAAATCTGTGGCAATCATATTCGGGCGTAATTCTGATGGCTCCAGAAACCCATTAACGGCTCAAGAACAGGCAATGGCGCGTGTTTTATACACGGCAATTCGTGAAGCCACCGACAGTATTTCAGTTGAACAATTAGCCAAAATCATTGAGCGATTAGACCCTCCAACCTTAGAACGATTATTAAAAAGTATTACAATTCAAAAGAATTCTAAAAACATTCAAAACGCACTTCTAAATTCTATTGATATTGGCGGTAATGAAGCGATTAGATCAATCGCAAACATTGTCGGACAACTCGCCCTACCTGCTTTTTTGCCTAAGCCAGTCAAAATTCTTAATCCAAAACCTATGGCAAACATGGAGTTCACAAAATTACCGGCGTGGGCTTTACCCAATCCACCAGTTGCAGAATTTACTCTTTCGTTTAACAAAACCAATCCAAACTCTCTTGCTTTTGCATCTCGTAGAGCAGGTGAGTTGGTAACAAGTATTGATGATTTAACACGATTGGCAATTCGTGACATCATTACAGAATCTTTTGCTCAACAACTAGATGTCAGAGCAACTGCAAAGCGCATTAAAAACATAATTGGTTTGCATCCAAGGTGGGCAAAAGCGGTAACTAAATATGAGCAAAATGAAATTAACCGTCTAATCAAAGCGGGTGTTTCAGAAATTACCGCTAGAGAACGGGCTAGTAAATCAGCAACTTCTTATTCCGAAAGATTAAAAACGGCAAGAGCAAAAATGATTGCCAGAACAGAAATACAAATTGCACAAAATGAAGGTCGTCTTGAAGGATGGCAACAAGCATCTGAGGCGGGTTATGTAGACCCTTCTTCTATGAAAATGTGGATTATTGCTCAAGATGAACGCACTTGTCCTATCTGCATTGAGTTGGATGGCGAGATCGTGCCTTGGAACGGTATATTTTCAAGCGGTCACGAAACACCAGGCAGAGTTCATCCTAATTGTCGTTGCACTATGGTAATTATTCCTCCAGAGCGAGGAACAAAATGACAGTAATTAAATTCGCGCCAGGATTAAAACCAGTTCTTAAACACGCACAGCACGATCAAAAGACTCACGGCAACTGGGCAGATGGCTCGCAAGGGTCAGTTAGTGAATTATCAGATAGCGATATTCAAGACATACTTCAAAATACGAAAACCGTTGAGGGGATGTATCAAAAAGTTGCTGAGCGCTTAGGAAAAACCCTCAAGCCAAAAATAGCGGTTATCCCTGAAGGCGAAGAAAACCTTTATCGGGGTTTGAGTAATTTAGAACGAGATGCTCAGCAGTTAATAGATGGCAAGATTCCGTTTACCCCTATGCAAACATGGGGGCAAGGAATTTACGCAACACCTGACAAGCAAGATGCGGGGTCATACGGTCAAGTGATTCGCATGAAATTAGATAGGCAAGCAAAAATATTAAGAGGCGAGCCTGAGCCACCATTCTTTGTAGATACAACTAGCAACCCATATAAGTCAGACTTTATAGATTTCCCAAGACTGTTACCAAAAATAACAAGCGGGGAAATAGATAATTTCTCTTTATCTGATGCCTATAACATTTATTACGCGGGTAAGGGTTACGACGGGTACCAACCCCACGGTGGAGAAATAGTTTTATTTAATGGCACCCATTTAACTGTTAATAAAACGGATATTGGAACCGCAGTTACCAAGCACGGCACCCACGATCAACAAACCCACGGCAACTGGGCAGATTCAGGTTCTCCTAAATTAACAATTATGGGTAAGAACGATGGAACAAATGCGTTCTTCAATGAGAGAACGCGAGTAGTTCGCTATCAGCCAGAGGGAAAAGAACCTACAGATTATGTTTTATTTGCTGACGAAAATTTTGTAGTAACCATAGTAAAACCTAAAGACGGAACAACAATCAACGGATATAGCGAAGGCGCAACAAATAAAGGAGAAATTGGTCATTTAGATGTAACTGGCGCTGGTAGTAATCCTTGGCGTAGTTCTGCTAAAAACGATAATAAAGCAACGATTGTTGAGGTTGCGGTAGGTAAAGCGCATCAACGCCGAGGCTTGGCTACAGCAATGCTTCGTTTCCATAGAGATATGTTTCCTGAGTTGGATGTGCAACATTCTGATGCTCAATTACCAGACGGCAAAGCATGGGCTGAAGTTGCCAAGCACGGTGAACATGACCAAAAGACCCACGGTAATTGGGTTAACGGCTCTAGTGAGTCTGGTCTTGATGCAATGCCTTATGAGTGGAAGCCTGAGTTCAAAGAAAGAGAAAGACTAACCGCTAGAGAATTAAGTTCTGAGGAATTAAATTTAGGTAGAGATCAGTTAAAACAAGTAGCCGATTCACCTATTGCAATTCGTTTGTATGCGGGAGAACTTTTTAACATAGCAGAACAAGGAAGATTCAAAACTTTAGAGGAACAACCTACCTTAAAAGATAATTCTGATTATAGACAAGCAAGGCAAGAATTGGAAGTTGGTCTTTGGGGTGTTCCCGAGAAAGACACAGGACCTATTTACGGATATATTGACACTCCGTTGCAACCAGCACTAAATAATGAAGTAGGCAATTACGGAGAAATAAAAATCACTTTGAAAGATAGTGTGGCTGGTCGAACTACTATTACGCCAGGAGATTCGGCTAATCACGGTTTAACACCAGTCTTAATGACAGATGCACGAAAAGGAAATTTAAGTCTTGAGCAAGTAGATTCGGCGTACCGAAGCCGTCACTTTCAAAAAGATGCAACTTCAGTACATATACCTATGAATTCTGTGAGAAAAATTGAAAGTATTGATTATTTTGAAGCGCAGATTCACGGAGGAATATCCTTAAAAGACATCAAATCAGTAGATGTCGGGAACCAAAGCGGTTATTCTGCACGGGTGTCAGAACACACAATAAAAATTCTAAAACAAAATGGAATTGAGTTTATCCAAAATGGTTAATATTATTATAGATAACCCAGTCACAGGCATACGCCAGAGCCTTACCCAACCTGAGTTCAATAGTTACATGGCTCAAACAAACGGAGCAGTTGTTAAATGGATTGTTACATCAGACATAATTACTAAGCACGGCACCGGCGATCAATCTCCACACGGTAACTGGGCGCGTGGCTCTAGCGGGTCTAAAGATATTACTGTCGAATGTAAATCTTATTTTGGAACTAATGTAATGGAATATCAAACATCAGAAGCCAAAAAAGAAATACAAAAAAGAAGTGACGCGGCTAGAATTATGGGTAAAGGTCATGAAAATTACATTCTTGAAATAATTGCAGAAAAACAAGGTTTTGATGGAAAACCAAAAGTTGTATCATCTAAAGAGATAGACCAGTTAGAAAAAGATGGTTGGGCAATTGCTTACCGAGGGATACAAGATTTTTCGGAAGATGGTGTTGGCGCAGTAAAGTTCAAAGCGAAGGACCTTGCAGAAGAACTTAGGACTGGAAACTATCACGCTGGCGCTGGAACAGATGGGGATGGAATTTACTTTACAAGCGACAAAGTTGTTGCTAAATCTTATGCTGGTCAAAAAGGAATAGTAGTAAGAGTTGCAATACCACCAGATTCAGTTTTAACCCCCGATGTTTTTCATGCTGAAATTAAAAATCATAAAGAAAAAATAAATAAGGGGGGCGTTGGGGATTTTTGGGGGGCAGACGATATTGGTGTCAGCCTTGCATCCAAAGGAATTCGCGGCGCACAATCCGTGCGTGGAATATCTGTACCTAGAGGGGGGAGTAGTTATCGCGTTGCACCTGTATTTGTAATATGGGATAGGTCTATGCTGGCAGTTGAGGAGGCAAAATCTAAATGATTACCGTTACCCCTGACCAGTCAAGAGAATTAGCGTTGCTAATTCGTGATTTATCCCCAATACAAAAAGCAGACTTTTACTATTTTACAATAGTTGAAAATCAAGACCCCTATAAATTTCTTGCATCTATTCCAGTTCAAAAGCACGGTACCGGCGACCAGAAACCGCACGGCAACTGGGCGCACGGAGTATCCTCTGGAGTTGCCTCAGATATTCAAAGATTTACTCAAGAATGGGGTGGGCTATCAATCAGTATGGTAGATGGGCATCTTCCTACCAAGGGTTTTATGGTTGCCAAATCAACGGAGTTCAGCCATATTGTTGAGGCGGCTGATTTTTTTGACGCTGTAAAAGGTCCAAAAATCCTTTCGGCTTATATGAGGAAGCATAAAGAGGACTTAGGTGCTGGAAGTAAGAATTATTTGGGAACTTGGCTAAATGAGGGTAAGATATACCTAGATGTATCCCAAAACATTATGTCTGAGTCCGAAGCGACCAAACTTGGAGCCAGTCGTAATCAATTAGCAGTATGGGATGTTGTAAATCAAAAAGAAATAGATACAGGAGGTACAGGGCGTGTCGAAAAAGGAGATCAAAGTAGTAGAACTGAAGGATATAGCGGATATGACCAACGAGGAGATAGACGCTTACGCCAAGGAAATTTGGGTGAAGTTAGCACAGCCCAAGTAATTTATTTTGCACCAGGATTAAAACCAGTCTTAAAACATTTACCAGGAGAACACGATCAACAAACTCACGGCAGGTGGGCGCACTACACCAACGCCGAGGGTATAGCAGAGATGTCAGACAAAGGGTTAACAGGACAAGAGTTACTAAATCTAGTGGAATACGGCGTTTCCGGTACAACTGAGCCACAGACTTTAGAAGGTATGATTGAAAAAATAGAAAACACGCAAGCCCTTTATGAGTCAGCCACTATGGGTATTGAAGCCCATGTTGAGGAACGCCTTGCTGATCTACAACAACAATTTCCAAACCACGAATACACGGAAAACGAAAAACTAGAAATTTTTGATAATGTACAAAACGAGTTAATTGGTGCCACAGCCGAGGCAATGTTGTTTGAACAAGAAAATCAAGATCAAAGCGGTGATGGGTCAAACCCAGATACAAAAGAATTGGTTTCAAAATTTAACGAAACTTTTGGATACTCCCAAGAAGTACAATCTAAATTGAGATTAAGTTCTGGTAAATTGTCACCGAATGGAACAAAAGGAACTTTAGCCTCAAAAATAACAGGTGTGGGTGGCGAAGAGGGCAGATTAGAAGTAAAAGGTAGCATAGACTTCAAAACTCGGATGGGTTCGGAAGAAGCAGTTGGGCAGATACTACGCACATTTTACCTTAACGACCAAGGAGATTTGGCGGTAGAACATGATTATTTCAGAATAAGACCAGAAGAATTACAAGGAACAGGTTTTGGTCGTACATTCTTACAACAATCTGAAAACTATTACATCTCCCACGGTGTTAAAGAAATTACAGTTGGAACCGCGTGGGATGGTGCGAGGCATTGGGCGAGAGAAGGGTTTGATTTCAACCCTGAGTACGCCGATGGAAATTACAAACATCTTAAATCCGCGCTGAATAATTATGGCTCAAAAGTTTCTGAGGGGGCGCAAAAAAAATGGCAGGGATTGTTAGACAGAATGGTAGACCCAAACACAGGCGCACCAAAACCCATGACAAATAATGACTACCCGTTGCCTTACGAGTTCGCTATGGTCGGCTATCGCAAAGGTGCAAAAAACTGGGCAGGTAAAACAATTTTAATGGAAAGTGGTGAGGGAACTCGCTTAAAATATAAAAAAGTATTAACCGAGGAAGGCACCAGTTTGCTTGGCGGTCCTGTTGATCGAGATGGCGACGGATTGATATATGATGGCACCGCGCGAGAAAGACCAGCGCCTACTAAATCGGAGGGGTAATGAGTACAAGAGCAGAAAAACTGCAAACCATTCAACAGGCATACAAAAAATGGGCAGTTACAAATCCTCCATTTGAAAGTGATTTCTTTGCCACAGATGAAGCCGAGGGTGAGTTAATAGATACTATTTCTAAATTAGACCCAAGTTTAGAACCAACTGAGGTAGAGGAAACTAAATAACAGTTGTAAATCCATAGTCTATCCTTAGCCTATGGCTGATATTGCTCCCAAATTAGTAAGTTTGAGTGCAGATAAATTGCGCTCGCTACACACGCAACTTCATAAGTCAGAATTAAGTCCAGAGGTTTTAGAAGTACACCATTTAGTTCTAAATGAAGCCTTGCGTAGAGGATTAGAACCTTTTGAAAAAGATGAATGGGATAACTACGAGATACAAATTGATTTTCTTGAAAATGTTGATCTTTTAGATTTAGGCGCAACACTTCCAGCAGAGTTGGTAGATGAAGTAATTAAATCAACAGGTACAAGCATTGGAAGCGTCAGAACAGTATTAACAACTACGGGCTACCAGTTGAAAATTGACCCTATCTTTGAACCTGTTAATAAAACAATTCGGCAGGAAGAGGATAAATGGGTTATCTACGACAAAACGGGCAAAAACAAACTTGGTGAATACGATTCAAAAGATGAAGCCGAGGCAAGATTAGCGCAGATACACCGCTTCGCAAAGGCTGATAATAAGCCACCACAAGCCGTTAGAGCCTCTGCTCGCAGGGCATTGGACTGGATTAGTGCAGGATTGGCTGGCGACGGTTTTACGAGCGTTGGGCGGTTTAGGGCATCGCAGTTGGCGGCAGGGGAATCGGTTTCTATTGACACCTTGAAACGAATGAAATCCTTTTTTTCGCGCCACGAAGTAGATAAACAAGCCCTTGGATTTTCTCAAGGTGAAAAAGGCTATCCATCTGGAGGTCGAGTTGCTTGGGATGCTTGGGGCGGGGATGCCGGATTCGCTTGGGCTGAGTCCATGGTTGAAAGATACGACAAAGTAGAAAAGCACCTTCAGGGGCAACATGACCAAAAAACCCACGGTAAATGGGCTGACGGAATTTCTGAAGAAATCTTAAATGGTGGACACCCAGAAGTTGAACCGGAAAATTTATCTGCAGTATTGATGAAAATGTCGAGTCGGACTGACCATCCCGATATTACCGAGTTGAGCATCAAGGGAACTTTACTTTTCGGTGATGAGGGCATGGGCATTGCTCGGAAAGAAATGCCACAAATACCAGGAAAAGAACGAGCAAGATTTTTAAGTGACATTGAAAAATCAGATGGAATTTCAGTTGAAAAAGAACAAGTAAATCCAACAAAATTAAAGCCAATTCAAAAAGAAATATCCGGCTCTCGCGCGGGTGCAATTTACAATAAATTTAGAGATGACGGAGATATTCCAAAAGACGAAAGAATTTTAATCTCAAGTGATAATTTTGTCGTAGATGGACACCATACTTGGGCGGCTTCCGTTGCCTTTGCTTTTGATAAGCCAGGAACAAAACTACCTGTTTACCGTTTATCTGTGACGGCAAAAGAGGCGCTTGCAGTTGCGAGCAAATGGTCAAAAGATAATGGTTTTCAAGGTCAAGGGATTGATGCACCCGCAAAGAAATCTGCGTTTGTTTACAAACATTTATCTGGACAACACGATCAGAGAACCCATGGTTCATGGGCTGGTCACAGCGTAGGTGAAATTCAAGCAATGGCTAAAGATGTAGCGCCCGAGGCAGGGCGTAATCCAGAGGCGGTAGCGATTGCAACGACTTTGCGTAATGAGTTCCTTAGAATAGAGCCAGCCATAACAAAAACAATGACCGACCTTGCTTCTAGTGTTGGGGCAAGCATGGATGGATTACAAGATCGCGTAAAATCAACAGATTCCTTGGCTCGTAAGATTGAGGATGATTCAAGAAAAGACGGTGTAATTTTTCAAGAGGCGGCTGGACAAATTTCCGACGGAGTTCGCTACACCATGATTTTTGACGAAGCCGATTACACAGCAGGGGTCAAAAGAGTGGGAGAACAATTAACAGCAGATGGGTATTCGCCACGAATAAAAAACTTCTGGAAAGAAGGCGACCCTTATCAAGGCATAAATATTAAGGCTACTAAAAACGGTGTAACTGCGGAGTTGCAACTCCATACACCAAAATCTTTAGAAATCAAAAAAGCAATCCACCCAATTTACAAACTCGAAACAAAGGAAACAGACCCACGGGCTAAATATAGACTTTATATGCAAGAAGTCCGATATGCCAGAAGAATCCCTTTCCCTGACAACCGCGACCTGCTTTCCACTATTGGAGTTCAATCATTCCAAGCGTTTCAAACCCCTAGACAAGCGCAATTGGTAAAAACAACCGAGGTTGATATAATGCAAATGACTGAGGAGGCTGATCTATAAATGCGTTATTTTGTAAGATTTCTTGATATAAATTCTTATTCTGAGCCGCATTTGTTATTTCGTCTTGACATAAATCACTTGACGGAAAGTTTAGATGAGGAAAAATGGGATGAAATTGAGCAAACTTGGATTCCTACAGATCGAATTCTGCCAGTTCTTGTATTAGGCAACACAGATTTAGACGAAGTTGATACCTCAGTCGCTAAGCAATTTTTCCCCGATGCTTTTGCAATGGAAAAAAGCAAAAGTATTGGCACTTACGAAGTATCTAAAGCAGAAGGTGATAAGCGCTACACGCTAGGGGCTATGTATATCCCTGACCGGCTAGATGCTCATAACGAGTGGACAGATTCGAGTGAGTTGCAAAGAGCAGTCTGGGATTATGTGCGCACAAATGATCGTCGCATCAGACTTCAACACGATAAGGAAGTTATCGCAGGAGAATGGGTTGAGGTAATGTCTTTCCCATACGAATTGACAGTTCCAATTACATCTATTTCTGGAATTCCAACAAACCACACCTATCCGGCAAATACAGTATTTCTTGGAGTTATCTGGGAGCCGTGGGCGTGGGAGAAAATTAAAGCCGGTGAAATTTTAGGCTATTCAATTGGCGGTAAAGCCGAAAGACTATATGTAGATATGGAACCAGTTGAAAAAGATGACGGTCCTACAGTCAATTCTGTCCATGTTGATACAATAATGAATCCAAAGAAAAAGAAAAAGGTCACAGATGAAACCAAGTGAAAAAGAAGTCCTAGATACCTTACGCAAGACCACTTTGGCATATTTATCTGAGTCCGATTATGCACAAATTGAAAAAGCCGTAGAGCAACAAGGCATTTTGCACCTTACTGGTACAGCCTCAGCCATTGTTAAAAGTGCAGTTCAAAAGGCAGTTTCGGTTAAAACTGGAGATATGGTTTCTTGGCAAGCATCGGGGGGAACAGCAAGAGGCAGAGTCGAACACATTATGCGCGAAGGCGTTTTAGGTATTCCAAAATCATCGTTTAGTATCAAGGCTGAACAAGATGACCCCGCCGTTCTAATTCGCATTTACAAAGACGGAAAAGAAACAGAAACTTTAGTTGGACACAAAATGTCTACATTAAACAAAAGCCTAGTTCAAAAACACGGCGGCGGAAGTCACGACCAGCGGAGCCACGGCTCATGGGCGGGTAACGGTGCTGGTGGCGGTAAATTTATTCAAGATAAAGAAAAAGCACCCGATATGACTGCAACCGAAGCCAAGGCTCGTATTTCTGAATTAGAAAGCAAAATAACCAGAGTACAAGAATATCAAGATCGTGTTAAATCAGCAAAAACAAAAGAGGAAATACGCGCGATAAGGGATGAATTCAAGAGTGGCAAGGAATCACCTTCCGGCGCAAATAATATTTCAGCAAAGAAAACAAATGAATTTGTTGGTGGCTCATATCACAGGGTAGATACCAAAACAACCGCAGGTGCGTTAGATAAGTTGTTGGGTAAAGGCGAAGAAGTTATGGGCGACAAGTATGAAAGAAAAGTAACCGAACAATGGGATGCTGAATTCACGGATAAATCAACTGGAAAATCTTTTCGCGCATCTGTTTACGATTGGATGCGATACGACGACAAAGGAATGACCGCAGAGCAAGGTCAAAAGATGCCGTTGCTGAGTAGAGGTCAATTGCATAGTTTTCATATTGGCGCAGACTCAAAAGAGCAAGCACAAATCGTACAAAATTACATTGAAACAGAATCAAAAAATAGGTTTTTAAGCCGCGCTGAATGACATTTGATAGAAGCCGAGTTGAAAAACACGGCAACCATGACCAATCAACCCACGGGAGTTGGGCTGACCCAAGCCGTACTCAATCTGAGGCGCGTGGTAGCGACGACAAAGATTTGAGAGCGATGGATGCAATGGATTTATTACATCATTCGCCAAAACGCCCTTTAACTGATCGCGAGCGCATGACTGTTGCTCGTTTAACGAGCGAATTTGCAGATGCAACAATAAGACCGAGAGGTGGAGTTGAATTTGCTCGCACTTGGCGCAGACCAAACGAGCCAAGCGTTACTGGCTATGTTCCAAAAGTAAATAAAAAATGAATTCTGTAATTGACGATACCTTAGTTGTTCTAAAATCTTTGGGTCTAAATTCTGTGAAGGTTACGACACCGCCAGGATTTGCCGGTATCTCAGTTGCACTACCTAATAATGCCCAAGCCTTTTTTGTTTGGAGCAATATGGGCAAGGATGATTTTCACTTTAGAACAGCAAGATTTTGGGAAAATGACAATCCTTTTTCGGGTTTTGTTTGTCAAGATTTAATCCAAGCAATAACGCAAACCCGCATTTTAATAGCCTAAGAAAAAAGCCATAAAAAGGGCTTATGGTATTCTGTTTCCGTCAAGACCCGAGATTTATCATGCAGTCCATACTGTTGTGAAAATCTCTTTTCGTGAGGAGTAATTTTGGCATCTCGAACTCGTAAGATGGTAAATCTTGCAATCGAAGAAACCAGCGGCGTAGATCATCCCGCTCATCTCCACGAAGGTTGGCTGGTTATGAAATCAGCCGATGAATCTGAAGTTCAGAGAGTCTTAGACGAAACGCTCACCGAGGAGGACTCCAATATGGAGGAAACAACAACCACGGCTACTGAAGCGCAGGTAGAAAAGGCTGAAATGACCATGGAGGAAGCAATGAAAAAAATTGCTGACCTTGAGGCTAAATTGGCAGAAGCCGCTAAGGAAGAAATTGGTGAACCTAAAATGATGGGTAAATCAGTTGATACCTCAGAGGATTTTTTGAAGTCCGCTCCTGAGCCAGTCGTCAAAATGATTGAAGATTTGCGTAAGCAAGCCGAAACCGCAACTGCTGAACTTAAAGCAGAACGCGATTCACGCGCAGACGCAGAAGCAATTGAAAAAGCAAAGGGTTGGTCGAACATCAGCCTAGATGCAGAAAAAGTCGGACCTGCACTTCGTCGTTTGTCCGCAATAGATTCAGACCTTGCTAAAGCAGTTGAGGATGTTCTTACATCAATCAACGCTCAGGCTGAGTCAGCAAATATCTTTGCAGAAATCGGCAAATCTGCGGACTTCAAAGAAGGCAATGCTTATGGTCGTATGACCGCTATGGCAAAGTCGGCT
>Ga0114969_10000268_pt1 | contig 43936 bp, 60 predicted proteins | sample M_130807_MF_Meta_FD_87316 | JGI IMG/M metagenome (GOLD analysis project Ga0114969, IMG submission 87316) | Freshwater microbial communities from Lake Montjoie, Canada to study carbon cycling - M_130807_MF_MetaG | ecosystem: Environmental > Aquatic > Freshwater > Lake | place: Lake Montjoie... | reverse complement strand
AATGATCGTGCGCTCATCATTGAGACCGCAAGTCGGAATGCATATCGCCGTAACTCCTTGCGCCGTAATGGTTATCAGAACTACTTCGATGTTCTCGAAGAGCAGTTCGGAGTCTGATAACTTACTTGGTCTGAACATCTTAACTTAGAGCATCCCCTGCCGAAAGGTGGGGGATGTTTTTTTATTATCGGACGCAATATATCGGCCATACCTATTGACAGGCGGCTAAGGATAGACTATTCTTTGGGTGTTGGAGGGGAGAACCCTTCCGACACTCGATTAAAGGAGAACCACATGACTACGCTCAATTCAACATTTACGCCTCCTCCTGTGGATCGTTACGCCGACATTCATGATGATGCGGCAGAGATGGTCATTACAGGCCCAGCCATAATCGATGTATATGTCAAAACCATTTACAACTCTCCAGTCCATCGCGTATTAGATGTGAAGGTTGTTCCATTCGCAACTTATGTTACGGATCGGCACAATACGGTTATTGATGTTTCGGCTGTTGTGCGAGTCGAAGCAACAGTTTGGAATAGTATTTCTCAGACTTTGTCGGTTGTCTCTCAGAATCTTGTACGAACCAAGGGTGGGCGATATGGTTATTTGGAACATGCAAAGCAATCAGACTTGCATCAATACCTCACGCACTCATTGAATCTAGTGAAGAGTTATTTTGAAAATGTCCCATTGGAGCGGAAAGATTATTGGGACAATGTTCCCAAACAGATTTTGGTGGTAGATTCAAATGAGCGAGAAGAGATGCGTACAGTCTTTATCAACAGTTTGGTTGCTCGTGTTCGCGAAGAGTTGAAGACTAACGATCCGATCAAGAAGGGCAGTACAATCAAGGTTGTGCGTGGAAGAAAAATCCCACATGGCACAACGGGTGTTGTGTTTTGGTCGGGAGTAAGTCAGTGGGGTTTGCGGTACGGATTTAAGGATTCGAGCGGAACTGTGTTTTGGGCTGCTGCGGGTAATGTTGAACTTGATGGGCAGATTGATGACGCAACTGTTATTGCTGAGGCAAAGAAGCGATATGAGCAGGATCATGTAGCAAAGAATGTCTTCGGTTCGTCTCGGGCATAAGATTTTGCCTGATTGGTAAGTGTTTTTTATTTTAACCCCTGTCATGTACAGGGGTTTTTCATATCTATAAATAACGGATCAGGAGGTCTTACTATGGCAAGCAGTAGAGGCGGGTTCAACAATAGGAACCAACGAACAAAAAAACAAATGACTCTTATCAAAAAAACTAATCGTAAGCGGAATCTTGAGGGATGTGCTGCTAAAAAGATTGCGATCAAGGAGATGAAAAATGACCAATAACAATGATATGATTTCTCAGGCAATGGGAATCTTGGGAGGTTCCAAGAAGGAGACAGCCCCGCAGAAGGCTCAGGTAGCCTCCGAGGCAGAAAAGTCGCTACCGAAGCCATGGCTTCTCAAGGAGACCCCACAGGCACACACAGCGGCTCCCACCCACAGACAGACCGATACGGTTCAGCCCACACAGGAGATTACCTCCAAGGTTTCCCGTGCAGAGCGGATTGTTGTCAAGGAACTTGCACGATATGCGGCTCTCCATTCTTCTATTTTGGAGATGAAATATGAGATGGAACGGGGTGGCAATATTGCCCTCATCGAACAGCGACTTGACGAGACTCTTAAAAATGCAAAGGTTGTAATTAAGTAAGGAATCGAATGTATCATTATCAACGCCAAATTATTGCTGAAGCCGCAAAGTACCAAAAAGACCCAACTCCAAAGGAAGATACTCCAATGAAGGATCCTGAGGGGGCTATGGCAATAACACAACTTCGAAGCATTATCGAAAAGGCAAATGATATACTCCCTACCCTTAAGGCAGAGTCACAATTAGAAGCATGGGTGCAAAGTAAGATATCTTTAGCAGACGATTATATTACTACCGTAAGAGATCATATCAAGCAGAATGCTGATGTGGTGGACGAGTCGGCTCATGTGTCGGAGCAGATCATCAAGCCAACCCGTATGGAGGTGCAGAAGCACTTCGATGCACAGACAGGTTCACCGCGAGATCGGGTGCTATCTACCGAACGCGCACTGATGATTTCGGAACTCATGGTTGGCGATGATGGGGTAGTGAGCACTTATAAGTTCAATACAGGTATGACCGAAGAGACCATGACCGAAGAGCATCTTGGTCGGATACAAATCCATTATGATTCGGTAAATGGATATGGCAAGAAAGTCAAAATCATTGCTACCGTTCCTCCCGTACAAGAGAAGCCAATCGATAGCAAGTATGATCTCCTGCGATATGTCGAAAAGTATATTAAGGATATGAAGAGCAAGGGAGTCATCAAGGGCAATTACGAAATTGTATATCCCCATGATTCCAAATTTCTTCAGAGTCAAAATCGAAAACAATCTTAACTTTATCCTTGACACCTGCTGCGAGTGTGATATAGTACATCCCATGTAAAGCCGACCTGCGCCTCCGTAGTTGGGGTACTAAGACAGGTGAAAGACTCTCTCCTAACGGGAGTTGCGGGGTGGTTCAACAGGTTCCCACTCTTTCTTAAAAATTAAACAGACTAAATACTTTCCAATACAGGAGAGTATAAGTCCATGATTAATGATATCCAAAGAAGAATCTTAGCAGAAGCCGCCAAGTTTGGTGGCTCTGATATTTCAAGTGCACAGATAATTGCCAATAACCTGAATGAAGCACAACTCCAGTCATGGATGAGTGGTGGTGGCGTAGTTGGTATAGCCGCTGCGAATTTAGGATTTAGCAAAGCACAGTTCGAAGGAAAGATGCGTCAATTGCTCATGAAGATGGGCTTTGAAAAGGGCATCAATAAGATGGATATCAATGGCAACAAGATGGTTCTGTACTTTGCCAATAGTGCAAAGGCAAATGATTTTGTCATTACCTTCAATGGTCTTGTTAAGAGAAGCAGCAAGGGATCACCCGCAACGCTCAGTACCTCGTTTGACAAGATCAAGTCTCCTGCGGGAACGAACGCAGTCGTTACGGTTGACTTGAGTATGATGAAGACCGAGGACTTGGAGAACGGATCGGATGTGTTTGTCATGCTTGAGGCTCTGTATGAAAACAGCATCGAGGAAGCCAAGAAGTCTACCACCTACAGCGTTCCCGCAGGTGCTTCTGAAAAAGAATTTGCCAAGGCTCGTGCCGCTAATCCGTACAAAGTTCGGCTTCAGCACCCTGGCAAACCCGCTGGTGCACCCGCTAATAAGGTGAAAGAAGATATTGAAGAGAGTGCTATGAAGGCTGCACTTGAAGACTTCATGTATGCCCTGCCCAAGGCTGCTATTGCTGAACTTCGACCTGTGATGAAGATGAAGCAGGGTGTTGGACGCATGGCAAAGATCACTTCTGTACTCAAGAAGCACGGAATCACACAGAAGTTTATGGGTGCATTTCCCACAACAGTAGTAAATGATTACTTCGATACCTTCCACGGCGAGAGCGTTGAGGAAAATGGGGAAAAGATTGACGAGCAAAGTGTTGCAAGACGATTGGGACAAACCATTGGGGCACTTCGGCACGGCAAGCCAACTCCTAAAGATCGGTTACACGATTTAACGGTTGAAAGAAAACGAAGAGACTACCAGAAAAAACTTAAAAATGATCCAGTCTTTCAAGCGCAAAATGCTGCTGCCAAAAAGGAAGAGCAAGATTATATCAAAGCAGAAATTGCACGCTTGAAAACCTTTTTGACAAAGGAAGAGGTTGAGAGCGTTGAGGAATCACTTGCTCAACCTGACGAAAAGGTCATTGGTATTTTCTATGAGAAGACACAGAATAATGTATTTGAGTATCGCATGTCAACCGATCCATGGGGCAAGAGCCACGGTCTTCCACACGAAGTCTGTGTCGGCGGCAACAAGTTCTACGACAAGGTCTTCTATGCTTCCCCAACCGTCTTGGCAAGCGGAGCAAAGGTCAATTGGAGAGCAGCAAATGTCAAAGCCACCGTCTGCTATATTGCCGTTGATGAGTTGGAAGATGGCAAGCCCGACATCGAAAAGTGGAACATCAAGAAGCACTTTAAGTATGTGAAGGCAAACTGAGTAACAAAGATTCTGTTGAAGTTCAAAAAAATGATAAGCCCCTGCCAACGAATGGCGGGGGTTTGTCTTTTAATTTGATTGGAGTATGGTAAGAATGTGTTCAGACAGGCAGTCCACTGATATAGATACACGCACCTCCCGAATAATCGGTAGGTGTAAAAGGAGAAATGATAGAAATGAGAAATACGAATACACTCGCATCAGGTTTGGCAGTCGCAGTTTCAACAATTGCTTTTGCACAAACTGCCGATGTTGTTCCTGTTGCAGTCACACCTGCTAATACGACAGCAAGTGCTTCTGCATGGAATCTGAATTGGTCGTTCGATGAGACTGCGGAGATGCATACCTTCAAGTCAGGTGGAAGTACTCTTCTTGGTTTGAATCAGAATCTCGGAGTTGATATCACTAAGGACATCAGTATGAATCTCAATGTCCCCGTGTATACCCAAGACGATAACACCACCATCGGTGATATCTCTCTCGGTGGATCGTGGACTTTCATGGAGGGAAAGAATGATACTATTGGCACATGGGATTTGGCTTTTGGCGGCGGTATCTACATTCCTGTTGGTTCGGAGTATTTCCGTTCGGCAAATGTCAATCCGTTCATCAATGGAAAGTTTGACTGCAAGGCGTGGGTCTTCGACTTTACACAAACCGCAGAGTATCGGTTTGATGGCGGCGAGGCATATATTACTTGGCTCGGCGCGATGACCAACTCTGATGTACTGACTCTCGAAAGTAATCTTTCATACGAGTGGAATGCATTTGACTTTGGTGTTCAGTTTGATCAAGTTTATTATGTTAACAGTGGAGAGTCGCAACTCTTCCTTGGCCCTGTTGCCAATTGGAAAGTTGCTTCGAGTGTTGATCTAAACATGGGAGTCTTAATTCCTGTGAGTCAGAATGTCGATACCCCCGAGGCGAATGCAATCGTCACGGCAGGTATCGGTATTAAGTTTTGAGTTCGGTTACCCAATTCATTTAATTTTCAATAAAGGAGAAATAAAAAATGAGCAATAAGTGCCCCGTTACTGACTGTGGTTTCTGCTGGAAGAACCCGAAGCATTTGGTTCTTGCCCTCGCTATCCTCCCATTCACCCTTAAGGGAGTGAATGTTCTGTGGGAAGCAGTTCATACAGCCGTTACTTCGCTAACCAAGTAAGTCTAAACTTACATCTAATAGAGGGGGGGGGTCTTCGGATCCCCCCCTTTTCCATTCCGACTAAATAAAGGGATGAAGAGTTTTCTCCAACATGTCATGGAAAATACAACGGCAAACATGGTCTACTTTGGAACAAACGGTGCAGGGTTTGCCGTTGACACTGTATCGTCTAACTTCGATGTTGATCAGTGGGGGGAAAAACATGACAGCATGAAACCATGGGAAGTTCGAAATGCAGAAGATGCTACCACCCGAAGAACTCATCTTTTACGATGGATGAAAGCCTCAAGCAAATTCCAAGCACGAGCAGTTAACGATGGCAGCGTACCACTAACTCCAGATTGGCAGTCAAGAAAACGATGAAGACCTTTAACATATATCTCAATGAAAGATACGATGGCGATGGCGATTGTATGGATGCCGCAGCAAACTATATGATGCGATGCCATTCTGCTTTCTTTGGGGAACAGGAAAAGAATATGAAAGGTGCGGTTCTCGTCCATGCACTTGTTTGGGGGCAGGGAACCTGTATGGGAATGCGATTCCCTCATGCATGGGTTGAGAACGGAGATACGGTTATTGACAAATCAAACGGACGAGATATCCGTATGGACAAAAGAGTATACTATGCGATGGGGCAGGTTAAGCCAAAGGAAACAGGTACATATAAAGTCTACACATATCAAGAGATGAAGAAGAAGTTAACTTCGACTCGTCATTATGGCCCATGGGATCTTGATGAACGCCTTGAAGAAACTACCATCTCAAGCAAAAGACAAATCGGTAAGCGAAATAGACAAATCAGTCCAAGTCTTTTATCTGCACTCAAAGAAAATGTAGAAGAGGGAATCGTAACTGATCGTCCGACAACAGGACACTATCAGGGCAACCGACAGTTCTCGCGACAAAGTGTCGCGACAAATACTCCTATGGTTTCATGGAATGATCTCAAGCGACTAGAGAGTGTTCTTGATAATATGTTTGTTGCTGCTAAACTTGATATCAAGTTCACCAAACATTTTTTTGAACGAATGAATGGAAGTCGTGGATACGGCAGCAATGTCAGCATCGCAGAAATTCAAGATGCCTTTCGAAAAACCTATGCAAAGTATGCACAAAAGATTTACTCACATCCTGCCGATTGGAAGGCAATCATATTGGATGTCAGCAAAAGTCTTAATATGCCATTCACTCTTGAGTGGGACGGTAAGATGAAAAAGATGGTAATGCTCACCGCGATGAAGAAGCAAAACTTTATGAGTCCCGATCCTAAGTTGCCCGTATGAAAGAAGATATCATCCAACGAGGTAAAGATTGGTTTCAATTCCAAAATGGAATGGCAGACTATCTTCTTGCTGCAAACTCCAAGAAAAAGTACAGCAAGAGCAAGACCAAGGCGATTCCTAATGATACCGTTATGGCTCCACACTCGGCGCAAAGATCAAACATCATAATGACAAGACTATAAATAGGAGACATATGAAAACCTTTTTCCAATTACGAAACGAATACGATCATGAGCAGAATATAACATTCTATGAGGAACTTAATAAGTACCTCGAAGAGAAGTTGCTCATTGTGGGTAAGGGTGCCAACTATGGTCAGGCTGTTATTCTTGCAGGTGGTGCTGGCTCAGGCAAATCCTTTGCCGCAACGAATCTCATGCAGGGAGAGAAATTTAAAATTTTCAATCCTGATGACATCAAAGACATGCTTCTAAAGATGAGAGACAATCTCATCAACAGTAAAACAGGATTGCCAAAATCACAAAGCCTCAAAGATATGGTTCCCGTTCTACAGGATCTCGATCTTTTAAATCCTGACGATACAGGAAAACTTCACATGTTGGTGAAGGGAATGAAAGCAGAACACAAAAAACTTGCTTTCTTCTTCACCGATAAAACTCGAAGTGTACTTCCAAATGTTATGTTTGATGCTACTCTTAAAGACATGGGAGCACTTACAAGTACCCTGAAGGGTGATGAGGGAATGCTGCATTGGCTAAAATTGGCGGGATATAAACCAGAAAATATTCACATCGTATGGATTCTCACTGATTATAAGATTGCACTACAGCAAAACCTGACTCGCGAAAGAGTTGTTGCATCTGAGATTCTGTTTCAGACACATCGAGGCGCAGCAGGTACGATGAAAGATATTCTATTCTCGTCTTATCCTCAACTCGGAATCAATGGTGATGTTGCTGTTATAATGGGTGGAAAGAACAATACGATTGAACTTCAAAAGGGTGGAGAATACACATACAAGTCAGGCCCGAATAGAGGAAAAACTATCAGACTTGACCGAACGATTGATGGCGTTGCTATCATGGATTTTAAATATTTCCGTGTGAAGAATGCAGGAAGCAGAGAGATCAATCGCGAGGCTCTTGTTTCAATTGTTGACTACATCAAGAGTTATGCACCAACCCCTACTGACACGGCTGAAAGAACATTACATGATGTTCTCAAGAACATAGCCAAAAGTGGAGGAAAGCAGGTTCATCCAACAACTTTGAAGGCTATGGGAATTTCCACTTGACAAGCACCCCTGTTTGAGGTAGTATTAAGAAATGCTAAAGCCACGCCTACTCAAATCTCTTATCGCACAAAACGCAGCCCTTCTTCGTGAACAGCAAGGACTGATGGAATATTTCCGCATCTTGGAGATCTCTCTTCATGTGATTGAAAAGACAGGAAAAGATTCGGGTGTTGTTCAACTACAAGAACTTGCAAACATTCGTAAGGACATGCGGAAAATTCTCATTGCTCATCGCAATATGATTTTCAATACCACAGGTGCTATTCGACCACCGACCAAGAAAGAACTTGGGATGTTGGCTGATCCTACCAAAAATTCACAGCACAAGTTTGTGGAGATCAACGAAGATCTTCAAAATCTACTCAATCAGTTGATGAACGATATCAGCAACTATCATCACTCAAAGGATGGCTTTGTGGATTTTGGGGAAGACACTCATGCAAGGGATGTTGAGGAAGATGAATCTGAATCTCATATTGACCCCGTTAATTTTGGTGGCGACCTAGAGGGAGAGTGGCAAGATTTTCCACCTCCTCCTGATGGGGATCCCTTTCGTGAAACAGGAGACTGATGGACAATCACACCACATATGATCTGACTGAAGCATCGCTTTCTCGATTGTATCAACATACCGAAGAGCGCAATGTCGGAATCATTTCCGCGTTTCGTGGTCGATATGCTAAGAGTGAAAACATGTCCCGCAGTGGTCAGTTAGAGTCACAAATTCGCACAGGCGGGTTTGGATTCTATCGTCTCGAAGGACATTACATTGAGGGCTTTGGTTCTGAAAAATCAAAGGATGTCAAGGAGCGATCATACCTTGTTATCGGCAACAAAGGTTCCGATGGTGGTAACCTCAAGGGATTCCTGAAGAAGATGGGTGCTAAGTTCAATCAGGACTCCGTTCTATACAAACCATTCGATAATAAAAATGCGTCCCTTATTGGAACACAGGCAAAGGACGAGGAAGGGAATGATGTAGAATTTCCTGGTCTTGGAAAAGAAATTTCAGTTGGTGAATTCAAGCCAATGAAAATTAATCAATTCTATTCGCGAATGAAAGGCAAGCCATTTGTCTTTGAGTCGTATGCCGTACAGAAGACATGGATCGAATCGTATTCGCAATATATTCTTTCGAGACTTTCAAATCCGACTTGACATTTAATTTTTAATTGGTAGAATATACACTATGAGCAACGCAGCCCCTACTGTCCTTTCTTCGGAACTTCAACTCCTTCGCAACCAAATCCTTACAGCCTTGCGAGAGGGCGTTTGTTCTGTTGTATTCACCAAGAGTGATAGCACAGAACGAACCATGCGATGCACCCTACAGGCACAGTACCTGCCTACTTTCCCTGAACCTGACCTAGTAGCAATTCCTAGGGCTAACTCAACAGCCGCTCGTCCCCGTACCCCCCTGAATGTTTCTGTATGGGATCTCGAAAAGAATGCATTTCGTTCTTTCAACCTTTCTAATATTATTAGATGGGAACAGGAAGACCAACCAACAGAACAAAAACGATAAGGTCATCTGCACGGTATCGTAAGGCGTACTAGGTACATCGACTGATCAGCGATATCTGAAGAAGAATTTAGTGGGGTTCCCAGTAATGGGGTAAGCCGAGAGTCGTAATCTCAACCTTGCTGTTTCGATGGGTTCAAGTCCCTCACCGTGCTTTCTTGTCCTTTGTCCTTGTAACTCAGTTGGATAGAGTAACAGATTTCTAATCTGTAGGTCGGTGGTTCGAGTCCACCCAAGGACGCTTTCGCTCTTGTAGCGCAGTTGGTAGCGCAGTTGACTTTTAATTATTTGTTTGTGGGTTCGGGGCCCACCGAGAGCATTCGATACTGTAGGAGACTAAATATGGATGACATGAAATCATTTACGCATCACATCAAAGAAGCATCCCTTGGACAGATTTACTGTGACATGGATGGTGTTCTTGTAGACATCATTAGTGGCATCTCAAAGTTGTATAAGATTTCGGGATTGTCGAATAGAAATTTTGACAGTATCGTAAACCCACTCAAGTCTAGAATCGATAAAGAACATCCACACCTATTTGCAGAACTTCCATGGACAGCAGATGGGAAAGTGTTGTGGAGATATATCTCTAAGCACAACCCAAACATTTTGTCTGCACATACGAATACATGGCAACCTGACTCAAAGCAGGATAAGATTCGTTGGATTGAAAAGAACCTCGATCCCAAACCCGCAATGAATCATATTGTCATACGAAGAGACAAGGAAAAATTTGCTGTTGCAAATGGTGTGTCCAATATATTGATTGATGATTGGAAACTTAATATTGCTGAATGGACGAAAGCAGGTGGTATTGGAATCTTACATAAGAATACCGCCGAGACAATTGCTACTCTGAAAAAACTTGGTTATTAAATATAATGGCGAAGTAGTCCAAAGGCAGAGACAGTTGACTTAAAATCAACAAAGTGTGGGTTCGACTCCCACCTTCGTCACTGAATGAAAGGAATTATTATGCAAGGTAATAACGGTGCTGGTAAGGGAGATGTATATCGCCCAATCGATAAGACTCAGTTTGATAAGAACTTTGACGATATCTTTGGGAAGCAGCCTATCAAAAATATTGCGCCTCCTGATGTACAACCCAAGCAAAAAAGAAATGAAAAGCCTCCCACTTCATGGATAGTCCCAATCGAAGAGTCTATGTTTTTTGACTTGGATGAAACTACGGGTAAAGAAACAAGTGAGAAGAAGTGTTACATTCGCATTCCTCCCGAGGTATGTCGCAAGTTAAAACTTCGAGTAGGCACTCCTCTTGACATTCGAGTAAGGAACGGGTGTATTCAGGTTACCCGCCAAATTCGAAATAAAAAGAAAGGAAAGACCACATGAGTAATTATATTCCAGGCAAGGGATATCGCGATGGATGGGCTGATCGATATGGGGGAAAGCCCAAGGCATGTCCCGAAGCATGGGGCTGTGCTACTACCGATGACTCCGTCTATTGGAGCGAATATGGTGTTGGATATCGAGAAGCATCTGTAAAGATTCTCGAAGAAGCAAAGCAAGACATTCAGAAGATGAAGCAGGATGTTGAGCAGTATCTTATAGAAGATGTTTTGGAAGACTAAATAAGGGCATGAACATTATCACTACCCTACTCACCCTTCAGGCACAACTGAAAGTCCTTCATTGGCAGACCAAGTCATATGCCGAGCATAAGGCTTTGGGCAAGTTGTATGAAAGTCTTGATGGTAGTATTGACACCTTTGTCGAGACCTTCTCAGGTCGCAATGGAGTTCCAACCGCCAAGGGTGATTACAAACTGACTGTGGCAAATTATAAAGATAACAATGGATGTGTTGCAATCATTGATAGTGCAATTGCATATATGATGAAGGATCTCCCAACAATCGTTAAGCCTGAGGATACTGATCTTTTGAATATTCGAGACGAGATGGTCGGTTCACTAAACAGAACAAAGTATCTACTTCGTCTAAAATGATCTTGACAAATCGGGAGAACATGATACAATCATCAATGTAGTAAATTACTTCGGGGTCGAACAGGTATCGAATGCATGAAGACTGATGTGTGATGCGCTAAGAGGAACCATGCTAGGCTCTTAAACTCGTATGGAAATAACAACTGCCAGATTTAATAAGAAGCAGTCACGCCGTTTGGCTCTCGCAGCCTGACGCACTCGATCATCCGACTCCTTTAGGATGATTGGGTAAAACAAAGGATGGGTCTTTAGGAATGGGAGTGCCAATAAAGACCGAGAATAAAGGCTCCAAATCTGATCCGCTAAGTCGCCATCAGCGGCGGGTCTGAATAAAGTGATGGATATTAGCGTAGTAGGCAGCACAGTAAGCATGACATCACGGGGGTTCGATTCCCCCCGACTCCATTAGGTATGCGAATGTAACTCAGTGGTAGAGTCTCGGTTTTCCAAACCGATGGTCGTGGGTTCGAATCCCATCGTTCGCTTTGTCTCTTGTCTCTGCACTATAATTCCGAAGAACGGTTTTTGTGGAGTAAAGCAAATCCCCCGAATCGGCACGGGGTCATGAGAGACTTGCCGTTCGTAGCGTTTTGATGTGGTCGTATTATGGTAATTAGAAATCTGCATCACATTTTGGTTCGTAGCACAATGGCAGTGCATCCCGCTGTTAACGGGACGGCTGAAGGTTCGAGTCCTTCCGAACCAGTTTTGGGAGAATACTCAAGCGGTCAACGAGGGCAGACTGTAAATCTGCTGATTAATTTCTACGAAGGTTCGAATCCCTCTTCTCCCATTCCCGCCATCTTAGCACAGAGGTAGTGCAGTTCACTTGTAATGAACAGGTCATCGGTTCAAATCCGATAGATGGCTTTATGATGCTAGAGTTTAGAAACCCAATTCCCGTTCTTGTAATAGCGGACAAGAAAAAAGGATATGCACTTTATGTCACTAGTGGTGGAACTTTTGACAATGACTTGTGGTGTGTTGTTCTATGTGAAGGTGGTATTATTCGACACTACACATCAACTCAAATTTTGATGCAGCATAACGGCACATTTGACATCACAAAATTGACTTGACACAATCTCTAACATGGAGTATACTGTATCAAATGGAAGAATATTCATTCAAAATCAATAGTAGATACGGAGTTCCTCGTTCGGTAGTTTTGATCGATCCCGATAGGGGAGTTTTCAAGATAACGGGTGAGTCTTTATTTTCTCGTGGAGGAGAAGATATGTTCGACTTCGAAGGCGGCCCGTTCTATATGGTAGGTGAACAGTTTTTCGATATTGGAGAAATTGTTTCTGTCGAACCATTCCCAACCCCAACTCCTATCAATGAGAGTGAACGCCCAACTGCAAGTGTTCTTGTTTCTGTAAACTATAGTAAGCGTGGGCTTAAGGAGACTAAGAAGTGGCGAAACCAAAACTCTGGGCAATAAAACTTCTTCACGGTTCTGAGGACTGTGGATATCTAAATGATCATGGCAGAGTTGTTGCCGTGTATGATACTGAAAACAATGCAGAAAAGGATGCAAAATGGCTGAACGAATTTCACAAGAAGACGGGATCGAAAACAATCTATCAACCAGTTCGCTTCAGGGAGGAGCAGGACTTCGAGACGGCTCTACAGACGGAGGAGTCGATACCCCTGTCAAAAAACTATGCAGAGAAATCGCCGCCGCCCAAGAAAAGCGAAGAGAAGAAATTGAAGCGTCCTACCCCCGAGTGTTCGGAAGCGGCACCAAGACCGACAATCCTGAGCGATCTGTCGGGACTGTTCACTGGGAGTTTGGATACGGATGGGACACTCTAGTTGCCAATCTTGCTCGAATGATTGATAATGAGATTGCGCGAGATCCATCCCTTTTAGAAGGGGGTTCAAATTCTTTTCGGGTATTGCAAATGAAGGAAAAGTTTGGAACCCTGCGATTTTACTATGAGGGTGGGAATGATCGAATTCGGGGATTGGTTGATATGACAGAGCAACTCTCAGGCACGGTCTGTGAAGTCTGTGGTTCGCTAGGAACGCTCTGTCGGAGTGGAAAAGGCGCAGGGGGGTGGTATAAGACTCTCTGTGAGGATTGTGCCGTTACGATGGAATACGATATTGTTCTGTTAGATGACGAAGTATAAATACGATTACTATGAAAGACACATTCAACAATCCGTTGGTTAACGATATCAAAAAGATGCTAACAGAGCAGCCCAAAGATATAACAATCATCCCTGCAATTTCGGGAATGGTTTCTTTGAACAGTATCGACATTACGGATCCCGATGAGCCGATTATAGTATTTCGGGGTGCAGGAACTCTTCCATATTCACATCGCTTCAAGTTCATGAAAACTGAATTGCAGCGATTGGCAGATCATGTAATGTCTGCATCCAATATGCTTAAAATTCTCACCGATGTAGATGGTAAGAATCGCTCAGGAAAACTGAGCGCATATTACATAAAGGGATTTGCAGAAGCAGAACAACTTATGGAAATGCCCGCAACAAAAACCAAGATTAGCAAGGCAAAAAAGGCGAAGGCAAGCAAGATTAACTAATGGCTACACCTCGCAACAATGCCCGTGTAGTTGCATGTCGCACTCGAACATGCGCTCCTGCTAGTGATGTAAAGGCTCTCCTTGCTGCTAAGTTGGGCAAGGACGGAAAGTCTGATAGTAGAGGGTATTCTGATATTATTACATTGGTTGGCAAGATGAAAGAGTCCAATGTATGGGGTGGGTCAATTAAGGGATATCTCTTCAAAGGATCTGTTGATACTTCTATGAAGAGTGGAATTACTTCATTCGCCACAAGCAATGGATGGCAACGAACGAATGGAAATCGTATTATTAAATACGGCACAATCATTCGTGGTGGGAAATCGGGTCGCCGTCATCTCCTCATATTTGGTTACTACAAGGGAACTCCCAATAGAGTCTATTGCTCATTGACAATAATATGAAAAATTTGATTGACTTAAGTAGGAGTTCGGGTAGACTAATTCCGTTAAGCACCGTTCTGGTGCCGTATACTCCATTCCATGAAAGGAACTTTGATATGATTAGAAAAGAAAAGGGACTGCTTGAGAACATTGATCTTGGCAACATTCTGATTGTCGTTGGGCTTGCCGCAACTGCAAGTGCAGTATGGTGTGTGTTTGATGGTAAGATGCCTATGGCACTCTATCTGTTCGGTGTGGGAGCAATTGTTAACCTCGCAGGAAATGCTGTTGTCTCTGCCAAAGAACGCATGACAAACGCCATTGTTGAATACAACGAACGCGAACGGCAGCAGGAAATTTGGAGACACATCGGAGACATGGAAGATCGAATGTCCGAACTAGAAACCAAGAAGAGTCGGTAACCGCCACCCACATGATGCAACTACTTTGGGGGGAGTTTTCTCCCCCCATTTCTTTTGGCCCCATCGTCTAGCCTGGTCTAGGACACCTCCCTTTCACGGAGGTAACAGGGGTTCAAATCCCCTTGGGGTCACTTACTTATCAAAATGTAGCAAACGATAAATAATCTTTGGGCAATACCCCTCATGGAGGTGACCATGGGAAACAAGATTTTTAGTTTCGCACTTGCCGCAGCAATCATACTAGGTGCTGTTCATCGAGAGGATATCCCCTCGACACAGGCAAATATAAAAACCATCGCAGAGTCAGTCGTTAAACGCTCTGTCGAGATCACTGCTTTTGTTGATGGATCACAATCAATCGGATCGGGTGTCTTGTATGAGAAGGATGGGAATGTTTTTGTACTGACCGCCGCGCATGTTATAGGTGAAGGAAAAGGATTGTATATTGTTGAACAAATTGATATAGATGATGAAACACAGACACAAACATGGACAGCAGATGTGGTCGCATATGAGACCGATTCAGATTGGGCAATACTTCGGCTTGTGGGGGATACGAGATGCATTTTTGGTGGAACAACCTTCGTGCACTCATCCCCACAGGTCGGAGACGAAGTCTATGCAGTCGGTTCTCCTCTCGGAGAGGAGAACACGATATCGGAAGGCATAGTTGCAAACCCAAACCGCACAGTAAGTTGGAATAAAGATAAACATTTTGCGGTCACATGTGCGGGCACACATGGATCAAGTGGTGGTGGAATATTTGATACCAAGACAGGAAATTGTATTGGTATCGTTGTTCGAATGAATCCATATGCAAAACTTTTATATATCGTCAAGATCAAAACAATACTAGATGATCTAGAGAAAATTGGACAGTTATCTCTTTTCCCCACTTGACATTCAGCATCTGCACTGTATGATTAGTCAAACAACCAAAGCCAAGGAGGCTTATACAATATGAGTACAACCGTGAATACCATCAGTCTTTCCGCAGATACAATCAACATCCTCAAGAATTTTGCATCAATCAATAGCAATCTTCATGTGAAGCAAGGCAATGCGCTTTCTACTGTATCTCCATCAATGACAATTCTTGCAGAGGCAACCATCGCAGAAGAGTTCGATGTTGAGTTTGGTATTTGGGACATGGCAAAGTTTTTGTCAACGATCAGTCTCTTCAAGGATCCGACCTTCGAGTTTGATACTAACTATGTGACTATTAGTTCTGCGGGTTCGAAGGCATCGGTCAAGTACTATTACAGCGATCCAAGTCTACTGACAAAGGCAGACAAGAAGATCAATATGCCAAAGGAGTTTGTATCTTTCAATCTGAATGCAAATGATCTTGGAGCAATTCTTAAGGCAGCATCAGTACTTCAAGCACCTGATATGTGTGTTCAGTCATGTGATGATGGCATCTGTGTTCGCATCTGTGACAAGAAGGATCCGACTGCACACAGTTGGAGCCTTGTAGTGGGAGAAAATTCACAGGGTGTTGATTTCAAGTTTTGGTTTAAGGTCGAGAATCTCAAGATGATTCATGGAGACTACAAGGTTCAACTTGCAGAGAAGCGGGTTGCTAAGTTTAGTAGTTCTTCGAGTTCAGTAGTGTATTGGGTTGCAATGGAATCCGACAGTACCACTTCTTCCAAGGCTTAATTATGAATGATCTCCTCGTAGAGAAATACAGACCCCGCAAGGTGTCTGACTGTGTACTTCCTGAGTCACTGTCCGATACATTTCAAGACATTGTAAAGTCGGGTGATATTCCGAACATGATTCTTTCAGGGGGTGCGGGATGCGGAAAGACAACCGTAGCCCGTGCCCTCTGTGATGAATTGGGTCGCGATATGATGTTTATCAATGCATCTGAAGATGGAGGCATTGATACACTTCGTACTAGAATTCGTCAATTTGCATCGGCAGTTTCATTGAGTGGTAGTGCTAAAGTTGTTATTCTTGATGAAGCAGATTATCTGAATCCTCAATCTACACAACCAGCACTGCGAGGATTCATTGAAGAGTTTTCTTCGAATTGTCGTTTCATACTGACTTGTAATTTCAAGCACCGCATCATTGAGCCACTTCATTCAAGATGTACGACTATTGATTTCAAGATTCCTGCAAAAGAAAAACCGAAGATGGCGAAACAGTTTTTGTTGAGGACAAAAGATATCCTCGACAAGGAGTCTGTGCAATATGATGAACGGGTTCTTGCAGAACTCATCATTCGCTATTTCCCCGATTTCCGCAGAGTCCTCAATGAGATTCAGAGGTACTCTGTATCAGGTTCTATCGATACAGGAATTCTTGTTACTGCTGATATTGGTGCAGAGACACTGATCAAAGCATTAAAGGCAAAGAACTTTCCTGATATTCGTAGGTGGGTTGTTGACAATAGTGATCGGGATACTGCTCATATATTTCGTAAGATATATGAAACACTCCTCGATTCCTTGCAGCCAACAGCAATCCCACAGGCAGTTCTCGTTCTTTCGGACTATCAGCACAAAGCAGCATTTGCCGCCGATCAGGAAATCAATCTTGCCGCCTGTTGCATTATGTTGGCATCGGAGTGCACATTTAAAACCTAAATAGAGATGTCGAAAGGAGGCGGTCTTATGGTAGTTAGTAGCCTCAATGATCTCTCTATTACGATTCATGAAATCGGAAAGAGATATAACATCGAAAACTATATTGCAGAATTCAAGACTTCAATGACAACTGAAGTCAATCCGAAGTTTTGGGATGAATTCAATGCTCTTAGATCTGCTTCTTTGGGTGAACTTATAAACCCATTGGAAAAAATTGTAATGATGTCCAGTGTTATTTCGGATTCTGAATTGGACAAGGTTTCCAAAATCAATAAGCGACTTGAGCAAAAATATGGATATCGCGATTTCATAAAGGAATGTGAAAGTGCACGGCAAACATTTCTTCGTGAACGCAATTCATATTTTGCAATGAAAGTTGCAAAAAAGCACAGCGATGATACGGGCAATGGTGGTCTTGGTACTTACTTCGACATCACAGGGATGACAGATTCCGTGCTTGCTGAATGGCTCGATTTGGTATTGGAAAAGATATATCCTAGTCATCTCGACATTGAGTATGAGGATATGAATGGCAAAAAAATTAAAACAAAGATCAACCACAGAATCTGTGTAATCGGGCAGGAATATATTGAAGCACCTCTGATTGATCGGTATCATGGCACGAATGCATATGATCAGTTTCTATTGCACTCTGTATATGACATGAAAAAAAGAATGTGGATCTATCTGCCAATGCGCCTCATCATAAGCATAAAGTCTGACGATATTAACATCGATGAATTGGATCTATCATGAGCAAACTGAATCCGTTTGACTATATCAAGAGCATCAACGAGAAGTCGGGAAATATGATGGCGATGAGTCCTGATGCAGAGAAGGACTATATTCCATTCATGATCAATCGAGGTCTTTCTTTTTCCCCCGATACAATCCTGTATGCCAATGAAATGAACTGTATGCCAATGTCAGACAAGCGCATGCAGTATGACTACCTGTATCATTCCATACGCAAGCGAAAAAGATTTGATAAGTGGATCAAGCCTGAAGAATCTGACGAGACTGCTATTGAGGCAATCATGTTGGTCTATATGGTTGGTCGAAAACGAGCCATGGAATATCTTCGACTGCTGCCAAAGGAAAAGTTGGAAAGTATCATGAAAAGCAAGGGCGGTTCAAATGCTAAATAACAGCAGTCTTGTTTTATGGAAAGCATTGAATCGTGGACATAGAAACCATCGTAAGCACCCTTGTTGAGATCACACTCCCCTCTGCCGATAACTTCTTAAAGGTTAAGGAGACGCTGACTCGCATTGGAATCTCTTCGAAGACAGAAAAGAAATTATATCAGTCTTGCCATATTCTCCACAAGAGAGGCAAGTACTATGTCATTCATTTCAAGGAATTGTTCCTGCTTGATGGATTGGAAGCAGACTTCAGTGAATCCGACAAGAGCCGCCGCAATACGATTGCAAACCTATTGGAGCAATGGGGATTGGTAAAGATCGTAAATCCCGAGGTCACCAAGGATCCTGTGTGTTCTATTTCACATTTCAAGATACTTCCATTTGGACAGAAAAAGGAATGGGAACTGATTCCCAAGTACCGCATAGGGATTCGAAAGAAGCCCCTTGACAGCGACCCTGATCTAGAGTAAGATAGACGGATACAATCGAGGTTTATATTATGAGTAACTCCAGCACTGTCACTCTAGGCTGTCACAAACTTCATCCACAAGCATTCCTCCCTGCATATGCAACGGAGGATTCTGCATGCTTTGATGTTCAGGTGTGTCTTCCACCAGGCAAACGAGAAGTCGATACTTGGTCGGAATACAATGTTTCATGTAAGAGCATGGCATTTACTGAGGATCTAGATGGCGTTGGAAATGCTTCAATCCTTCTATATCCAGGTGATCGTGCATTACTTCCAACCCAACTTGTACTTGACATTCCCAAGGGATTCTCTGTTCGATTGCATATGCGCTCAGGACTAGCACTCAAGGGCGGTCTTATGCTTTCTAATTGCGAAGGAGTTATCGACTCCGACTATACCCTGCAACTCATGGTTCCCGTAACCAACACAAGTAAAACAAATGTCCGCATAACTCATGGTGATCGCATTTGCCAAGGAGAAATTGTGGAAAAAAAATCAACACATATCGTCCAATTAGCCGATGAAGTTAATAGGAAGACAGATCGCATTGGTGGTTTTGGCTCAACAGGAAAGGATTAATTATGGATCGTAATAAATTGCTTGCTTCCCACAAATCACTATGTGAGAAATCATATAGTTTGATGCAACGAAAAAACAACGACTATGCGGGGAAGGGAGGAGATGAACCATTTGCAAACTTCACCCGTTGTGAATCGATGGGCATTTGTCAAACAGAATCGGGAATGCTTGTTCGAATGACAGATAAGATGTCGAGACTATCCTCCTTTGTGGAGTCGGGAACTCTCGAAGTGAAAGACGAGTCTGTAGAAGACACCTGTCTTGATCTGATTAACTATTCCGTTCTTTTCTATTCATATCTTCAATCCAAGAAGGAAAAGCACAATGCTCTGCCAAGCAGCAATCTCAACGGTCATCCTCTCTATGACCCTCCTGTTCCCCCTGCCCAATAGTAAGTCCAATGGAGTCCTTGACGCAAACATCAAGCAACTGCTCCCTGCCATGGCTAGGGTGGAGTCGAGGGGTGACCCAAAGGCTATTGGGGACAGCGGCGATGCAATTGGACTATATCAGATTCACCGCTCGTATTGGACAGATGCAGTCAACTATGACAAAACCCTCGGCGGGACATACAAAGACTGCTTCGATCCTGACTATGCCACAAGAGTTGTCTATGCCTACCTCCACCGATACGGAAGTAATAATTCAGATATTGAGCAACTTGCACGAATTCACAACGGCGGGTGTAACATCTTGAAGAAACAGAATAGCAAATTGAAATCTGAAATCAAGGCATGGAATAATACTACAAAGTATTGGAACAAAATCAAAAAGGAATTGTGATGAAACAATTGCGGACTATTGGTAAATGGGTATCTGTTCAGACTAAAGGTCTTGGACAGCAAAAGAAAACTTCGGCAGGAATCATCTATACTGAAAAACTTAACAACCCAAACATTTGGAGTGTTGTTATTTGTGTCGGAGACAAAGTAACCGAAGACATCAAAGTCGGTGATAGAGTCCTGTGGGATCTTACAAAAAATGGTGGACGGGGATATGCTGCATGTGATATAGTGCACCAAGACAACATTCTAGCCGTAGAAAGAGATGAAACATGAGCAAGCCATTTGGATATTCGTATTACCTTGATATGTACAACTGTCGCATCGGTGCAGCCGATGACTTAGAACTTCACTACCGCTTTCTTGAGCGTGTAGTAGACAAGATCGGCATGACACGCATGAGTCAGCCCGTTGTCATGCACGGCCCAACTAAAAATGGATCAGAGATTTATCCCGACAAGGCAGGGGTAAGTGGTTGGGTTCCACTCATTGAGAGTGGCATTCAGATTCACTCAATGGAACCTAAGCGATTTATTACGCTTGATGTATACTCATGCAACAAGTTTGATAAGAACATCATTCTCGACTACGCACGAGAATGCTTTGGGTTCGAGCAACATGAAGAGAATTTCTTTATTCGTGGAGTGGGATACGGGGATATTACATGAGTGACTTTTCTCCCTTTGGGCGTAATATGTTTGGTGAGAACATTGAAGAGGAAACTCAATCAAAGGTTGCTCGTAAGTTTATTGTGCCCCCATTCACCATCCTGTCTGCACGGGATGGTTCTTGGCAGAAGAGGAAGAAGGCATGGCTCAAGCGAGGAATCAAAGGGGAACTTGGCAGGGGCGATAAACTTCTCTATGGTGACAAAGTAGACTCTATTGACTACTATCGTCAGAAGGAAGGAGAAGTGGTTGACTCCATCGAAAGCAACACATCGGTATTTGATCCCGTGTTGTGTGAGTTGGCATATCGATGGTTCACGAAAGAAGGCGATCAGGTTGTCGATCCCTTTGCGGGTGGAATGGTTCGTGGTGTTGTTGCCTCTTATCTCAATCGAAGGTATTGGGGTTGTGACTTAAGTCAACCACAAATTAAATCTAATCAGGAACAGGCTTCGCTACTAGAAGAACTCAGTGCTCCGATTGTTTGGGTGAATGGAGATTCCGAGAGAGAATTGAAATTAAGCCCCGATTCTGATTTCATTTTTAGTTGTCCTCCTTATGGAGATCTTGAACAATATTCAGATGATCCACGCGATTTGTCTGCAATGAACAATGATTCATTCCTGACTGCATATAAGAATATCATTCGTCTTGCATGTGATCGTTTGCGAATGAATCGGTTTGCCTGTTTCGTGGTAGGAGATTACCGTTGCCCCAAGGGATTCTATCGAAACTTTGTTGGACAAACAGTAAATGCATTTGAGGATGCAGGAGTACGCTTCTACAATGAGGCAATCCTTGCTACCCCTGTTGCCTCTGCTGCGATGCGAGTAACACAACAGTTTGAAGCATCAAGAAAGTTTGCAAAAACTCATCAGAATGTTCTTGTGTTTTGCAAGGGTGATCCTAAACTAGCAACTCAAAGAATCTCACAGAAACACATTGCAGAGGATCGAATTGCAGACAAGATCAAGCCGAGCCTTGCTGATGTCATGGAGTGACCGATGATAGACAGGATTTACCTTGGCGACTGCTTGGAGGTGATGAAGACCTTCCCCGACGATTCGGTGGACTTGGTTGTCACTTCCCCGCCGTACAACAACTGGCGCAACAGGAGAACACAGGCAAATCGCAGTTCGTATTGGAAGCGAACCAACATTTTGTATGAGAACCACAACGACAAGGAGTCGGATGACAAGTACGAACAGGGGCAGATCGATGTCCTGAACGAGATGCTTCGTATCCTGAAGCCAACAGGAACGATCTGCTACAACCACAAGGATCGCATCTTCAACTTCGAGGTGACAACCCCGATCTCGTGGATATTGAAGTCTAATGCTGTCTACCGACAGCGCATCACATGGGATCGATGCGGGATGCAAGCGTACAATCCCGTCAGGTTCTACCGTGTGGAAGAGGACATCTATATTCTCGGTAAGCAAGCGAAGGGGTTCAAGTGGAACAAGGATGCGGCGAAGTACCTGTCCGTGTGGAGAATCCCACCCAACAGAAACATCTACGAACACAACGCAACCTTTCCCGAAGAGATAGTGTCGCGGTGCGTTACTGCTTTCACCGATGTCGGAGATGTTGTTCTTGACCCCTACAACGGAACGGGAACGGCAACGAAGGTGGCTTCGGAGATGGGTAGGCATTACATTGGCATAGACACATCAGAGAAGTACAACAAGATAGCCGAGAAGCGAATCCATCAGAACCTAAAAGGAGTAATGGAATGAGCAAGCCGAAGCGGTCTGCAATCGACATCATCGAACGGGCGAAGAACTACGACAAGGATCATTGTTGGCAGTATGACATTCGGGTCAACAACCTCCAAGAGGATATTGTCGAGAGTGGTATCGACCCTGAGCAGATCAACTCTATTAAAGTAACTGATATCTATTTTAAGCCTTTGACAGCATACCTAGAACGACAAGAGGCTACGGAATTCATTCAGCGACATGAATGGCTAGGAAATCTGTCTCAGTACACAACACATTGGTTTGGCGCATTCTATCATGATCCTAATCAGGGGCTGATGGGCAGAGAAATCATGGTGGGAGTTATCCTTATGAATATGCCTAATGCATTTTCAAAATTGCTAGGAAATGATACACAAACCATTGAACGACTTATCAGTCGCGGTGCTTGTATTTCATGGAGTCCAAAGAATCTTGCGAGTTCTTTTCTCATGTGGACAATCCAATGGATGGTAAAGAACACACCATACCGTCTGTTCACTGCCTACTCCGATCCAACTGCGAAGGAGATCGGAACCATCTATCAGGCTTGCAACTTCTATTACTTGGGCAAGAAGTCGGGAACAACTACTCGATATATCAATCCATACACGGGCAGGATTGTGTCTGACCGCTTCTTTAGAGTTCGCAGTGCATACAAGAAGTATGCCAAGGAACTTGGAATTGCATGGGACAAGAGTTGGAGTAATGATCAAAAAATGCTATGGGAAAATATGTCTCCTGTCATCGAACAGATGCTTCGAGACTTTAGCAAGAAAAAGCAATCTCAATCAGTTCCAGTTGACTTTCCATCAAAACACAAGTATGCTTATGTACTTGGTGCTACCAAAGCAGAAACCAAAAAACTTCGGAAGAAGTTTGTAGAGAGAAACAAAACGCCCGAATATCCAAAGCAAAGAGGCACATGACGCAGTTCTATACTAATGTGGTCACTAAGGGCGGGAGACTCATGCACAGAGGCTATGACAAACATGGCAAACGAGTGCATGAGTCTCTTACCTTTCGCCCTACTCTTTTTGTTCCAACGAAAAAGGAAAAGACAACCTCTTGGTCTACGATTGACGGGAAGAGAGTTGAGCCTATTGACTTTGAGAATATGTTTGAGGCGAGGGAATTCGTCAAGAAGTATTCCGATGTCGAAGGGTTTACTGTATATGGGGATATCGATGCACAGTATCAGTTTATTGCAGACACTTATGGAAGTGAAGGCGAACTTGAATATGACTCCTCGACTATTCGAGTCTTGTATATCGACATTGAAGTAGAGACCGAGAATGGGTTTTCCACTCCTGATGATCCATGTGAGCGGGTCAATGCCATTACACTTTATCAGAACGGCAAGACACACACCTTTGGTCTTGGTCAGTTTAGTATTGAAGGTGTGCATTGCTATTGCCATACTGATGAGAAATCCATGCTCAGGGAATTCCTTGATGTATGGGAGATTCTCGATCCCGATATCATTACGGGGTGGAACATCAATATGTTTGATATGCCATACCTGTATCGCCGAATGGAAAGACTGATTGGAAGCAAAGCAGCAAAGCGACTATCTCCATGGGCAGAAGTGCGAGAGCGCAAGGTAGTTGTTATGAATCGCGAGAATTGGGTCTATGACTTCAGTGGAATTACTGTTCTTGACTACATCGATATGTACAAGAAATTCACCTTTGTCACTCGTGAGTCCTATGGCTTGCAGCACATTGCCATGGTAGAGTTGGGCGAGGGCAAGGCAAATTATGCCGATGTCGGAACACTAAACGACTTGTACCACAAAGACTTTCAGAGGTTCATCGAATACAACATCAAAGATACGCTGTTGGTGTCGCAGTTGGAAGACAAGTTGCGACTGATCGAACTCTCTCAGGCTCTTGCCTATAGTGCACGGGGTAATTTTGCTGATGTGTTTTCACAGGTACGAATGTGGGACAGCATCATATACAACTATCTTCGAACCAAGCAAATTGCAATTCCCTCAAAAATCAATTCTAGTAAGTCGGATAAGTTCGAAGGGGCATATGTAAAAGATCCACAGGTTGGTGTGCATGAATGGGTAGTCTCTTTGGATTTGGATAGTCTATATCCCCATCTAATCATGCAGTACAACATCAGTCCCGAAACGCTTGTGTCTGAAAGAATTCCCAATATCTCTGTCGATAGCCTACTTCAGGTGGGAAGCGATCCTGCATTGGAAGGATTCCTGTCGATGGTCAAGAGTAAAAACCTTGCCGTTGCTGCCAATGGCACGATGTATCGAAAAGACATTCGAGGGTTTCTTCCCGAACTGATGGATACCATGTATGCACAGCGGAAAGAGTACAAGAAGCGAATGCTTGATGCCAAGGGGTGGTTGAAGGTAAATATAAATGCAGATGCTGATATGGTCGAATTGAAGAAGAAGGAAGTATCAAAGTATCACAACTTCCAATTGGTTCGTAAGGTGCAATTGAATTCTGCCTTCGGTGCATTGGGCAATGAGTACTGTCGTTACTACAACCTGAGCATGGCAGAAGCAATTACGGTATCAGGACAGTTGTCCATTCGGTGGGCAGAAAACAATCTGAATCTCTTCTTGAACAAGGCATGTGGAACTGTCGGTGAAGACTGTGTGATTGCTTCGGATACCGATTCCGTATATCTTCGACTCAGTGGTCTAGTCACAAAGACCCTCGGCAAGAAGGGAACTAAGGAGACGATTGAATTCCTAGACAAAGCATGTAATGAAGTATTGCTGCCAAAGATCAACAAGTGGTATTCTCAACTTGCATTGCGAATGAATGCATATGCAGACAAGATGTCAATGAAGCGAGAAGGAATTGCTGCAAAGGGAATATGGACTGCGAAGAAGCGGTATATGCTTTCGGTTCATCTTGGGGAAGAGAATGTCTACATGACCGATCCCGATCTTAAGATCATGGGAATCGAAACTGCTCGATCCTCAACCCCACAGATTGTTCGGATTCGCCTGAAGGAATCTATTCGACTGATCATGACCGAAGACGAAGGTGCAATGCGATCTTTCGTAGAGAAGTTCTATGAGGAGTTTATGACATTGCCTGTGGCACAGATTGCATTCCCTCGTGGCTGCAATGGCATGGACAACTATACCGATGCCGCAAGGATCTATAAGAAGGCAACCCCAATTGCAGTTAAGGGTGCATTGATCTATAACCATGCAATCAAGCAGAAGTCATTGACAAAGAAGTACCCGAAGATTCGCGATGGTGAAAAGGTAAAGTATGTATACCTCAAGGAACCAAATCCAATTCGCGATAGGGTTGTCTCGTTTGTTCTTGTCCTGCCCGAAGAATTTGGATTGGATTCCTTCATCGACAGAGAGACACAATTCGATAAGGCATTCATTGAGCCACTCACCACCATTCTGAATTCTATCGGATGGAAAGTAAAAGAGCAAAGTTCGTTGGAGAGTTTGTTTTCATAACCTAAATATCGCAGTATGACACAAGCATTCAAATCATTCGAACCAAAAGAAAAGGTGAAGTATCCTCATGTTCATCTTTCCTTCGATGATCATTCAATTTCTGCATGGTATTCTCTTCGCGATCTCCTTAAAAAGTATGGCGCAAAGGTTGTATTCTATGTTGACTCATTTCATTTACTATCGAATGATGAGTTGCAGATGCTACGAGATCTTCGTTCAGACGGACATGTAATCGGATGCCACAGCAAGAATCACAGAGATGCGATTGTATATTCTAGAAGATATAACATTGAAAAATATATTGATGATGAGGTTCTTCCTGCAATGGAAGACATGGCAGGAGCAGGGTTTAAACCAACTCATTTTGCATTTCCATATTCACACTTTGATGACACTCTTTACTCTGCAATAACGCCGATGTTTTGCTATGTTCGACCTGGGCATGAAAACCATTTCTACCTAGGCAATCGAATGTACTTTAGCCCAAGCAGACTGAGTAATGATGAGTATCCAAAAGAACATCTCATTCGTGCAGGACAACTCAATAGAGTCCTACAGGGATTACGAGAAACCGCTAAAGCACTTAAGGGTATTAGTATTGTATTTCATGATATTCGACCAATAGATACTGCTGCACATACAGGCACACACGCCCATGGTCACATCACGCATGAAGAACTTGAACAGGTACTAAAGACTCTAAACGAAGCAGGATACACATACGAAACCTTTGAAACACTCTGCAAATATGGAGCAGATATATTTGACAAGCCTGATGGATTAGTGTAAGATAAGCCAAATCAACCAAGTGAGGTATACATAATGAATCTGAAAGATATTCTTAAAGCGTCTGGTAACATCTATGGTGGCATCGCATCCGATGGAATTGAAGGGAGCGACACCGAGTCTTATATCTCCACGGGAGCATATGCATTCAATGCTCTGTTGAGCGGATCGCTTTATGGTGGCATCCCAAACAACAAGATCGTGGCACTTGCAGGAGAACAAGCCACAGGCAAGACATACTTTGCCATGAACATTGTGCGAGAGTTTCTTGCAAGCAATCCTAAAGCAATGGTGCTGTATTTCGATTCAGAGCAAGCAGTTACGAGTGATTTGCTCGAAAGTCGTGGCGTGGATGGTACGCGAGTGGCAGTACTGCCCGTTGCTACGGTAGAAGAGTTTCGCCAACAGTGCATCTCATCTGTAGATAAGTATCTCGAAACTAATAAGGATGATCGTCCTCCTATGCTTGTTGTATTGGACTCATTGGGAATGTTAAGCACAACCAAAGAGATGACCGATACGGCGGCAGGGAAAGACACGCGAGACATGACACGGGCACAGGCGGTCAAGGCTACCTTCCGTGTGCTCACCATCAAGTTGGGGCATGCCTGTGTTCCTCTCGTAATGACCAACCACACTTACGATGTTGTGGGTTCATATTTCCCAACAAAGGAAATGGGTGGTGGTGGTGGCTTGAAGTATGCCGCTTCCACAATCATCTACCTGAGCAAGAAGAAGGATAAGGTAGACAATGAAGTTGTGGGAAGTATCATTCATTGCAAGACATACAAGAGCCGTAAAACCAAGCAGGACAAGACCGTGGATGTGCAGTTGAACTATGACACGGGATTGAATGAGTATTATGGGCTGCTCGACATTGCTATCAAGCACGGTATCTTTACCAAGGTCAGTACAAAGATTGATGTTGGAAGTGGGAAGACTGTGTTTGAAAATCAGATTCTTAAGAATCCTGAAAAGTTCTTTACCGCTGATGTTATGGTAAAACTTGAGGAGGCTGTGAAGAAGGAATTCTGTTATGGAAACGATATTGAAGAAGAGGCTTCAGAAGTAACTCCAACCGCGAAGGTATAACATGAGCGAACAAGACAAGACAATGCTTTTCGATGGATTTGAAAAGGCTTTCCTCGGCATCCTCCGCAGATGCGGTCAATCGATTCCTATTGCAATTTATGACTATGGTCGTTGCATGGACATTCTCATGGAGAGAGACGGCATGGAAGAGGATGAAGCAGTCGAGTGGATCGAACACAATTCTATTGGTGCATGGGTTGGCGATGGAACTCCTGCCATGCTCTTTCGATGTGGTCTGTCCGAATTGGCAGAGGAATGTGACTTGCCACTTTCAGAGAGTAATGAACGAGACTATGGAGACGAGGATCCCAATATTGACAATGATGATGACATGACAGAGGAAGAGCAAGAACTCGTTGACGAAGCAATTCAAAATTTTGCACTCAACTTCATGAGATATGTTAAAGAAGTAGACACTTCCTTGTATAATCGTGCCAAACAATATGCCTCCGACTACTCGGGGAATGCAGTTGTTGAATTTGTTGATCTTGATGAAGGCGATCCAAAGAAGGAGACTGAAGAATGAGAATGGTGATTAAATTCCCCACAAGAGGTAGACCGCAAAAGTTTGTGGGTGTGCTTGACAAGTACATCAATTTTCTATCGGGAATGCACGATGTTCAATTCGTGATCTCATATGACTATGATGATCCGACAATGAATAATGAGAATATGTTTTCTCTTTTCAATCGATTAAACTCTCAGTTAGAGGGTCGAATCCATCCGATCTGTGGAAAGTCCACAGGAAAGATTTCAGCAATCAATGCCAACATGGACAAGGTTCGTGCATTGAACCCTGATGTCATTTTGCTTGCATCTGACGATATGATCCCTGTGTTGGGTGGCTATGACGAGATCATCGCCAAGAACATGGCAAAGCACTTCCCCGACACAGACGGAGTTCTTCATTTCAATGACGGGTTTTCGGGACAAGACAGACTCATTACCCTGTCCATCTTGGGACGAAGATACTTTGAACGATTTGGATACTTGTACTATCCAGGATACAAGTCTGTGTTCTGTGATAATGAATTCACCGATGTAGCAAGACTCCTAGGCAGAGTCACCTACATCGATCAAGTGATCATTCAGCACCAATGGGTAGGAGCAACCGCTCCTGATGCAGTTCATGCTCGAAACGAATCCCCTGAGATGTATGCTTATGATCAGCCTATCTATGATGAGCGCAAAGCCCGTAACTTTGATCTAAAACACGAGGAGATTGTTAACCATGCCTTGGCGACCAACCCATAAACTATCTATTCTTATTCCAAGTCTGAATGAACGAAAGAACTCATTGGATGTTCTGAAAGCAGACATTGCAAAGCAGGTCGGTAATCGTCAGGTAGAGATTCTATCTCTTTGTGATGACCGACAGATGAGCATCGGACAAAAGCGAAATATGCTATTGCTACAGAGCATGGGCGAGTATGTTTCTTTTGTTGATGATGATGATACTGTGAGTCCTGATTATGTGGAAAAGATTATCAAAGCAGTATCACGGAATCCCGACTGTGCCTCACTCACGGGCAGGATTGCCTTCTCAGACGGCTACAGTCGCCCGTTCATCCATTCCTTGCGCTATGACCGCTGGATAGACGATCATGAAGGGAAGGTCTATTACCGCCCTCCCAACCACCTGAATGCCGTTCGAAGAAGCATTGCCATGCAGGTGAAGTTCCCTGCTTTAAACAGTGGAGAGGATAGAGTCTTCTCTATGGGCATTCGTCCATTTCTGAAAACAGAAGAATGGATTGAGGGAGTGATATACAACTATGTTTGCCGCAAGACTTTTGAAGAAACCCACAACAACCAAGTAGCGAGATAACCAATGAGTGACATTATACTAACGATTGCAATCCCATCTATTCCTTCTCGTATTCGTATGAACCTAGAGCCAATGTTTTCTCGTCTTATGACACAGATTGGTTCTCGTAAAGATGTGGAAGTAATTTCAATTCTTGACAACAAGAGTATGACAATTGGCAAGAAGCGTCATATGCTGCATAAATTGGCACAGGGCAAATACTGTGCTATCATCGATGACGATGACGATGTAACCCCAAACTTTGTAGAGGAAGTCTGTAATGCCATTCAATCCCATGATGGAGTGGATGTCATCCATTACAACCAAGAGGCGATCATTGAAGGAGTATCCTTCCTTATAAGTACAGATATCAATGCACCTAGATCTCCGTTTGATCAATTGCCAAGAACACCAAAGGATCAGAATGGAAATTTTATCCCATGTAAAAGACCTCCATGGCATTGGTGTGCATGGAAAACAGAGTTTGCAAAAAAGTTTCCTTTTGGAGATTCCTTTTCAGGAGAAGATACTGTCTTTGTAGAACATGCGATTCCAAATGTCAAAAGTGATTACAAAATTGATAAGATATTGCATATCTACAAATGGTCTGCTCAAACCACTTCTGCCCCGCTTCTTCCAGGAAATGTAAATGTGCCAGTAGTTCTCTAAAATGGAGAATGCACTGTAACCAAGAGCCGAGATGAGTAATAAAAAGACCATAGTGTTTTATAATGAATTGCATAATGGAGACATTCACATGTCGAGACCATATGTTATGGACATAATGCAAATTCTTGGAGACAATGACTACTACTATTACCACAAAAACAATCCAAAAATTTTATCAGATATCGAGAATCTAAAAAGCATTCCCGATTTAAATTTGATCCAATCGTCTGTAGATGTAAAAATCAGTACATGGATAGGGCAATTTTCATGGGATGATAAAGGTAACATTTTCTCCCCATTTTATGGATGCAATTTTCCATCCTACTACGAGGTAATGAAAAAGGTATATCGTGGTCTTGGTATTGCAGATAAAATCAAACCAATAACACACTATATTCCCACGATAAACTACAGCAAATATTCAATAGAAAATATTGAAAAATATTTTTCAAACAACACACAGAGACATGTCTTACTATGCAACAATAAAGTTGCTTCTTCACAAGCACCAAATGATCCTATGAATTCTATGATTGAGCAATTGGCGGGTCGTTTTGCTGATACCACTTTCATAATTTCAAACAAAAACGATCTCGAAGAAATACTAAAAAAAGACAATATCGTTTATGCTCAAGACATCATCAAAGATGCAACCATAGACTTTGATATGAATGAGATATCCTATATTGGAACCAAATGCGATGTAATCGTTGGTAGGTCTTCAGGGCCTTATGTCTTTTCAATCACAAAAAATACGACACACTCTAAACAATTTATTTGCTTTTGTAACAATGTTAGTGATGCTTGGTGGTTTGAAAACAGTACAAACATATTACACAGTAATGATCATTCCCACATGATGGACATTATTTCAAATAGACTGATTGAACTATACGGAAAGAAAAAATCAAATGAAGACATGCGTAATTCTCTCAGGTCAGCCTAGAAATATTGACAGTTCTTTTGACAATATCTACCATTCGCTGATTGTGCCAAATGATGCTGATGTGTTTATTCATTCATGGGTAAATGAAGAGCAAAATCCCGAAATAGCACAGTCAATTCTCGAAAAATATAAACCCAAAAAACACATATTCGAAAATCAGAAACCCTTCATCAATAGTCACATGGAGTTGAGTCGGATGATGAATTCACATGGGCGAGGGTATAGTCGTTCTGATTTTGTAACCATGGTGCATAGTTCGATGTACAGTCTTCTTCAATCCAATTTACTGAAAGAAGAATATCGTCTAGAGAATAACTTGAATTATGATTATGTTATTCGTGCTCGATTCGGAATTACCTATAGCAGACCTGTACTGTGTCAGTCATACGATTCCGAAATGTTGCACATCTCAAACCGAAATTTAGTTCCAAACAAAGGGCCTTTACCTGCTGAGATGGTGGATGATCGTTTTGCATTTGGATCCAATCGAATAATGAATGTGTATTGTAATGGATTTGGGTTAATTGATCATATACAAAATCTACGAAATCAACAAGATGGAATATTCTGTGTTGAAACTATGGTATACGAGATGGTCAAACTATTTGGGATCAGACTAAATATACTGTCAGACTTAGTTGCTCACTAAACCTACTCTAGGATTTTTATAATGAAAGAACTGTTCACCTTGGGCGAGTTGTATGTTTCGGACTTTATCAATTCAAATGAATCTCCCCGTGGAGGGAAGACTGAATTGAAAATGATGTTAGATAAAGACACTGGGATGGTGCGTCTCGAAAAATCTGCCCCATTAGATACGATGTATGGTAAGTATTGGTATCGTTCGGGTATCAATCATACAATGAAAAAAGAACTGAAGCAGATTGTCGATTCTATAACGAGCACAGTATCCCTTAAAGAAAATGATCTTTGGGTTGATATTGCATGCAATGATGGGACACTGCTCAGTTTTGTCTCTCCCGATCTAATTCGGGTTGGTGTGGATCCCGTAGATGACACATACAAAGCCGAATCTAGCCTAAACGCAAATCTAATCATTCAAGATTACTTTACTGCTACTGGGTTCAAAAAATCAATATTCGGCAACATCAAGGCAAAGGTCATTACATCTATTGCAATGTTTTATGACTTGGAAACTCCAGAAAAGTTTATTGAGGATGTTTATGAGATCCTAGATGATAATGGGATATGGGTTCTTCAATTATCATATACCCCACTAATGCTTAAGCAATTGGCATTCGACAACATCTGCCACGAACACATTTATTACTATTCACTTTTTAACCTCAAGGAGTTGCTTGCTCGTGGTGGATTCGATCTTGTTGATGTCCAATTAAATGATGTAAATGGTGGTTCGTTTAGGGTATATGCAATGAAGTCGATTGGTGATAAGAGTAAATTCTCCACACAGCCATATAGAGATGTTTGCAATTTTAGAATATCATCTCTTCTTGCATATGAACAGACTTTAGGACTGAATCAAGAAGCCACATGGATGGATTTCTACAAAAGAATTAACGATCTCAAAGAAAAGACTGTCAATTTTATTAAACAAGAAAAAGCAAATGGAAAGAAGATATGGGGATATGGTGCATCCACAAAGGGGAATACTCTGCTCCAATATTTCGGATTGGACAACACACTAATCGATGGTATTGCAGAAAGAAGCATCTACAAATTCGGATTAAGAACTGTTGGAACAAACATTCCAATAGCATCAGAAAGTGAAATGCGAAAGCAAAATCCCGACTATTTACTTGTTCTTCCTTGGCATTTTATAAACGAGTTTCAACTTCGTGAAAGTGATTTTCTCAAAGGCGGGGGAAAATTCATTGTGCCTTGCCCTGATTTCAAAATTATAGGAGAATGACAATGGAAACTATCGGCAATCTGATTGATAAATTATCAGTTGTTAATATTCGTATTTGGATGGCAGAAGATATTAAGCGCAACAGTACATCCAATGATACTGATATTGCAAACGCATGTCGGATAACTAATATTGCAAATTCTCAAAGAAATGATTTGATTCAAGAAATCGATGAACGAATTAATCATGCCATCGAGAACAAACAAGTACAAAAATTGTATGCTCAGGGCACAACCAAGATGTATGGAACTAAATGACAAATACACTAATTACGGGTGGATCTGGTCTATTAGGATCAGCACTGACCATTAAAGACTCGTTTAAACCCACTAGCAAAGAACTTAATCTTCTTGATTATTCTGCGCTGCGAGATTACATAGAATCAAATAATATTCATAACATCATCCACTGTGCTGCTCGGGTGGGTGGTGTTCATGCAAATACGAAATGGATCTATGAATTTTTTGACGACAACCTCGTTATGAATTTGAATATTCTTCGTGCATGCAAAGAATATAAGATTGATAATTCCATCTTCATTTTGTCTACTTGCATTCTTCCTGCCAATGGCCCATTCCCACTAACAGAAGAATCTCTCCATTTAGGAGAACCCCATTTCACTAACTATGGATATGCTTATGCAAAGAGAATGTTGGAAGTGGGTGCTAGATGCCTCAGGGATGAATATCAAATCAAATCCACCTGTATTGTTCCTTGCAACTTCTACGGATCAAACGACAACTATGATTTGATTGGCGGTCATGTTATTCCTAGTATGATCCACAAGTGCTATTTGGCTATGCAGAATAAAACAGATTTGGAAGTTTGGGGGTCTGGGCTTCCTGAGCGAGAATTCATCTTTGTTAAGGATTTATCGAGAGTAATAGAGACTGTCCATTTTGATCAACTCCACAATCCCACCAAACAATACCCCGAAACGATGATTGTTTCTACAGGACAGCCGTGCACTATCAAAGATATTGTCGATTTGATTGTCGCTGAAATGGGCTTTACTGACAATATTGTATTTGATAAAACAAAACCCGATGGTATACTGAGAAAACCAACATCAAATGCAATATTTGAAAAACACTTTTCCGATTTTTCTTGGACTGATCTAAAAAAAGGAATCAAAGAATCGGTCAAGTACTTCAAACAAAATTATCCAAATCTCAGAAAATGAAAGAATCTCCCCATGAGTCTAACTGAAAACAATACAAATTGCTCCCTCTTTGTCGTATTCCATTCTCGCCTACACGAAGAGCAATATCTAGGAAACGAGGTAGCATATACCTTTGCCAAAGTTGGGGATAAGCCAGCAGAAATAATATCATCAAAAATTCGCGAAGGAGTTATTGAGTGTCGTAATATGTCTGGGTTTGTAGATAAGGGGAAGCATTGGGCAGAATCTGAATTTTTGATCTCTCTATACCATACCCTCAAGAAAAATCCAAACTATCTAAATGGTAGTCGTTGGGTTGGATTCTTGCAGTATGACCACACCTGTACTTCTAGAAAGGGAGAGAATCTTCTTGCACATCTACAAGAAAATCTAGAACAAATCGGTGACGAAAAGATTGTGTGTTTTGCACCAATTGATTTGGCAACTGAAGTTAATTTAACTCGAATTGCAATGGATTTTTCAAATCCTCAAAAACTTCAAGGAGATCCACTCTGCTATTTCCCGATGATTGCAGACTACAATAAGTTCTATGGGACGAAGCATAAATACACAGACTTTATTGGGAACAAAACCATTGCACTATGTTCGGCTTTTGTTATTAGCACAGCAAATTTCATGAAGATGATGGAATTTGTAATATGGGCTGCGGACAAAAACAACCTAGATCAATTTGATCCTGAACGAAAGCATCGTCTTGCTGGCGGTCTTATGGAACGATACTATGGCACATGGATTGCGCTAACAGGATTGGGGATTCACGAATTTCAAGTGAGTGAATTGCCAAAATTTTAACGAAGAAAGATAAATAATGACGATTCCATCATACATTATAGTAATTTCGACTCATGTGTATAGGTTTGAGAAATACTTCAAGCCTCTGATGAATGCCATATCCCGAATGCGACCCGATGTTGATAAGGTAATTTTTGTTAATGGTCAACACAAAAAGGAATTCAATCAGCAATATCGCAAAGATATTATGCACTTCTGTTCTCTTTGCCCCCGAACATATGTCATAATGACTCCGATTGTGCGGGGATGTTCCTTTATGTGGAATACTGCTATCAATTTTACAAACACCGATTATGTCTTAAATCTTGGTGACGATGTCATGGTCAATGATGGCTTTTTTGAGGATTATGAAAATGCATTAGTCGAAAAAAGAAATACAGGCGATATTTCTTTTAGAATCAATACATGGGGATTTGCTCACTTTTCCATCTATCGAAAAGATCTTTACGATGTCGGATATTTTGATGAGCGTCTTCTCGGGTTTGGCGAAGAGGACGGAGATTGGTGGTGGAGATTTGAGACCATAAAGAAAAAGGTTTTGCCTGTAGTTTATCTTGATAAGATTGTGCATCTGTGTGATGCATCCCCCACAAACTCCGAGCACATGCGAGTTGAAAAGGCTACAGGATGGAATAAATATTCCATGTTCAATCAAGAATGGTTGTGGAATCACAAGTACGAAGAAATGTCCGATCCTTCCACAGATGATCCCAATCGCCCATCTCATAGTGGTTATACCGATATGGGCCCATACACACATCACAAAACATTTCCTGTGCGTTTGCGTATAGGAGCAGAAACACCAAACTACTATCCTGCCGAAAAATGGTATAGAGACAATATCGATAAGGTATAATAAATTATGAAAATTGACAAAATAATATTTCCCTGTTCTGAAACTTTCAGTGGTTTTTGGAACATCCAAGCAAAGATATGGAAAACCAAATTAGGAATTCATCCTGTATGCCTTCTATATGGCGACAAAAAGAAATGTAGATTGTCTGAAGAATATGGCGATGTGATTGAGATAGAGTTTTTGCCAAATCTTCCAAAGATTCTTCAAGTTCAATTTTCTAGATTTTGGTTTCCATCATTGGAATCAGAAACAACATCATTAATAGGAGATATTGATCTGATTCCACTACAGACGGAATATTTTACAGATGGATTGGAAGCAATACCCGATAATGCATATTGTCATCTTAATTATTCTATTATCGGCAGAGAAATGGGATTGAATCCTGGTTCTTTTTTTTCTAATGGAACATTAATGATGAAAAACGGAGGGTATGATCTTCCTGGTCATTACCACTGTGCAAAGGGAAAAGTGTTTAAAGAACTGTTCTTTAAAGATTTTTCAACATATGAGTCATTCTTATCGTATATTATAGAATTAAAAAAATATGAGGATATACGATTAAACGATCCTCCAGAATCTCAGGCTATTAGAGAAAACCATTGGATGGCAGAGGAACATTACACATCCGATATGTTATGGGAACACTTCAGTCCACGAAAATTTGATGGTTTTTTTGTGAAAGAATACCGAGCACAATTTCAAAGGCTTGAAGCAAAATATCAACATGCTTATAACAAAACTTGGTATCCTGATGTGTGGGATGGTACAAACTTTATTCATAATGGGGATAAGCGATGCCCAAATCGCCTCAAAGAAAAAGCATTGGTGGAAATTCATTGTCCCTTGCCTTATGAGAAATATGAATCTGCAATGATACGGCTTTTGACTGAAGCGAAAATGTATTGAGGTAACAATAACTGTGAAAATCGACAAAATAGTTTGAAATAATGCCTAAATTGATTTGTATATCGGGCAGTTCAGGAGTTGGAAAAACTACACTCTCAAAATTATTTGAGTATGTGATTGGTTCTTCCAATGAGGTTGTTGTTTTGAGTGGTGATGATCACCATAAGTGGGAGAGGAATGATCCACAGTGGAATACCATAACTCACCTAAATCCCAAAGCAAACAATCTTGATGTTGGACATTCTCACATAGCGTCTCTCATGGAAGGAAAATCCATACAGAGACAGATATATAATCACGATACAGGCAAGTTCAATTTGCAAATTGTTGTTGAGCCGAAACAATACATCATCTATGAAGGACTGCATTCAATGTATCGTGATGATGTAAATGCCATTGCTGATATTCGTATTTTTGTAGATACGAATCCCGAGTTAAAGGTGGATTGGAAGGTAACAAGAGATGTTAAAAAACGAGGATATACGAGAGAACAAGTCATAGACACAATCCTACTTCGGAAAAAAGACGAAGAAGAATTTATCAACCCACAGCACCGCAATGCAGATATTGTTGTAAAGTTTGACAAGAACAAGAACAATGCAGTCTCTTTAGAATATATCAACATCACGGGAAGGGGGGAAGATCTTATGTCACAAGTCAAAGAGTTTTATGACTCGATGAATGATTTTGTGGATATTTGTAAGTGGCTTTCGCTCGATCCTTCACTCACACAAGGAAGAGGGGGGAATGTATCAATCAAATCAAGAAACGGATTGATTGTAAAAGCATCTGGATACAACATGGCAGACATTAATCTGTTTCATGGATTTTGTGTGTGTAATATTCCCGACTCGATTCCCTTGTTCAATTCCGAATTGGAATACATGCAATACATCAATTCCACTAAAAGAATTGGCAAAACAAATCCATCCATGGAAACAGGATTTCATATGAGCATGGCAGATAGGGTAATCGCACATACTCATCCGATTCATCTTAATGCAATACTCTGTAGCAGGGAGGCAGTGACTATTGTTGAAGAAATATTTCAGGATTTGGCATGGAAATTTATTGAGTATACAAGACCTGGAATGAATCTCGTAAATCGTCTTCGCGAAAATACAACTCCTGAATGTATATTTCTAGAAAATCATGGGCTAATTGTGAGGGCAGGTACAATCGATTCTGCTATGACACTTACCAGTCTAATTAACGATAGATGCAAGAAATGGCTAAGTGATCATAGTGAATCTTTAGTCGATTCTGATCAAAAGATTACACATTACAATATGCCATTATTCCCCGATGCCGCCGTACTTTCGGATGAGATGTCCTCAACTAATGAATACATACTAAGGTTAATGACCGTGGCGGGTCTCACGCCAAAATTTCTTGATAACCGTGAAATTGATTCCCTGAATTCAATGGATTCAGAAAAATACAGAAAGACTTTACTATGAAAATTATTATACCCATGGCAGGTACTGGTAATCGTTTTGTCGAAAGGGGGTACGGTGACCCCAAACCACTCATAGCAGTAAATAATAAACGCATTATCGAATATATCTTGGAGATGTTCGGTGATGATGATGAGTTTGTATTCATCTGTAATGATGTCCATCTAGCAACTACTGATATGAGACAAGTTCTTCTGTCTCTTAAACCGAATGCCAAAATTGTCGCCATGCCACAGCATAAATTGGGGCCTGTTCATACAGTAAAACAAGTCTATGATTTGATCAAAGATGACGAAGAAGTCATTGTGTCATATTGCGATAATCCGCATCTGTGGGATCGCAAAGACTTTCAAGACAAGATGAAACAAGCCAATTTTGATGGCTGTGTACTTACCCATACAGGGTTTCATCCACACACACTTGCAAATACAAAGATGGCATTTGTAAAGGGCAAGAACGGTGTTCTCGAAGAGATTAAGGAAAAGGAATGCTATACAGATACTCCCATGAACGAGCATGCATCTACAGGTGTGTACTATTTCCGCAAAGGAGCATACATCAAGAAATATTTTGATCTTGCTATGGAGAAGAACATTCAATATAATGGCGAATACTATGTCACACTGGTATACAATTTGTTGGTGAAAGATGGTCTAAAGATTGGATATTACGATACTCCATATGTTACTGTATTTGGTACTCCCGATGAAACAGAAAATTTTGAAGCATGGGCTACGATCATCAAAGGAACTCAGGTTAAAAATCAAAATGATCTATTGGCTTGCTATGAATATTGGACAAAGTATCACAAGGAAATCGCATGATTTTTATCTCCCATAGAGGAAACCTCAATGGAGTTATTTCCGAGAGAGAAAACAGTCCTGCCTATATTGATGAGTGTCTCGATAGGGGATTTTGCTGTGAAATTGATTTGAGAATGAAGGGGGGCATTCCATATTTGGGGCACGACACAGCAGACTATCCTGTATCTGTAGATTGGCTATGGGAAAGAAGGCACAAATTGTGGATTCATGTCAAGGAATATGATGCTCTGATTTGGCTAATGGCGAATGTTTCAGAGTCAATCTTTTTCTGCCATGAGTCGGATAGGTATACATTGGTGAGTAATGGATTCATATGGTCACATGATCTAGACAATCCCATGACAAATCGATGTGTTGTTCCCCTGTTATCAAAAAATTTAATAGAATCATATAGACAAACAAATCCTGGTGCAGTATGCTCCGATTTTATATACGACTGTGTCAGTAAATTCAAATTTGAACCAGACTTCGAGGTATAGACAATGCCAATCCCATCATACAGTATCGCAATTCAGACATACCAATATCGCTTTGATTCATACTTCAAGGTTCTTCTTGCAAATGTTCATCGCCAAAGACCAAATATTGAAAAGGTTATCTTTGTCAATGGGCAGCACAATCAGCCATTTGATGAAAATTACCGAAAGGGAATGTTACAATATATCACAAACTTCCCAAATACTTTCTTGGTCATGTCCCCGTTCATGCGTGGATGTTCATTTATGTGGAACACTTCGGTTAACTACACGAGCAATGATTACACTTTGATCCTAAGTGATGATGTAATATTTACTGATGGGTTCTTTGATGACTTTGAAGCAATACTAGAACACAACCACAACCAAGGCGATGAATCGTTCAGAATCAATAGTCATTGGGGTCATTTTTGCATCTACCGCAAAGACATGACGGATAAGAATCGTGTTGGATATTTTGATGAGAGGCTGATTGGATTCGGAGAAGAGGACGGGGATTGGATGTGGAGATTTCAAAAAACATTCAATCGCCATATGAGAAACTTCAGTACTCCAAAGTTGCTTTGGAACAGTGATAATACCTGTCAGCCTGGAAAGAATACAAAAACTCATAGTGGAACTAAGTACAGTGCATACAATAAAGAGTTTCAATTTGGTCAAAAGATGGAACTTGATCCAAATGGAACTAACAATGCATGTGGAGCATATGCAAACTCTCCTCAAAAATTGAGAGAAGGAATGGATACTCCTGACATGTATCCAGGCGAAACTTGGTTCCGTAACAACATCGACAAGTTATAAAAAGAAAGACAATGATGTTTTCAATATATGGATCAACGGGTTTTATTGGAAGTCGATTTGTGGATATGTATCCATCGGAATCAATTGCAATTGCTCGATCAGAAAACAAGCCAATGAGTTCTGATGTTCTGTACTTCATTAGCACAACACACAACTATTACATTTTTGAGAAGCCTCATGAGGATATCGATACAAACCTCAATAAGTTAATTGATGTGTTGGAAGCATTTCGATTGAACAATCCCGATGGAGTTTTTAACTTTATCAGTTCTTGGTTTGTATATGGCATGAACTGCACCATGGATACCAAGGAATCCGACTACCCCGATCCAACGGGATTCTATTCGATCACTAAACGAGCAGCAGAACAGATGATCATATGCTACTGCAACACATATAACCTGAAGTATAGGATTCTTCGAATGACAAACATCATCGGAGAAGGGGACAAGGGGGTCTCTGCTAAGAAGAATGCACTTCAATATATGATCGGCTTGCTGAAGAAAAATGAACCTGTAAAGTTATATGACAATGGATCAAACATTAGAGACTTTATGCATGTTGATGATGCCTGTAGGGCTATTCATAAATGCATCAGCAATTCACCAACAAACACAACAGTCAACATTAGCAACAGAGAACCCATGACTATCGGAGAACTTATTCGATATAGTAAGGAGAAGTTGGGATCTACATCTGAACTGATATCTATCGAACCTCCACATTTTCACAAAGTGGTGCAGGTGAATAATGTATGTTTGAACAATGACAAATTGCTTTCATATGGCTATACTCCTTCCATAAATACAATAGAAGCAGTTGATCGTATTTTAGATTCCCTTTGAAAGGTATATTATGAAACTTATTGTGACAGGTGGAAGAGGATTTATTGGTAGTCATTTCGTTGAATTGGCACTTAAAAATGGTGACTCTGTTATTGATTATGACTGTATGACATATTGTGCAAATGAAGTTTTGCCATTTGATGACAATCTAAACTACAAGCATGTATCGGAAAACATCTGCGATATCACACATCTCCCATCATGCGATGTATTGATCAATTTTGCTGCCGAGACTCATGTAGACAACTCCATCAATGACACAACACCATTCCTAAAAAGTAATGTGATTGGTGTCCACAACCTACTTGAGATTCTTCGTGGCAAGCCAAGTCATGAGAGACCCCTGTTTGTTCAGATCAGTACAGATGAGGTTTATGGAGACCGACCTGAGGGCGCATTCCAAGAGTCTGATAAACTGACTCCAAGTAATCCTTACTCTGCATCCAAGGCTGCTGCTGAGATGTTTGTCTTGGGCTATCATCGAACATACGGTATGAATTATTTGATCACTCGCAGTTCAAACAATTATGGAGAGAGACAGTATTCTGAAAAACTGATTCCCAAGAGCCTCGAATGCATTCATACTAACAAGAAGATTCCGCTTCATGGAGATGGCTCTTATGTGCGAGATTGGATCTATGTAAAGGACAATGTGTCTGCCATTTACACACTCGTTCAGGGTGGCGCAAAAAACGATGTCTTTAACATTGGCGCAAACAACCACATGACTAATTTAGAAGTTGCCCTTGACCTGCTAGAGTCTTTTGGAAAGGGGAAAGAAGGAATACAGTTTGTTGACAATAGATGGGGACAGGATCTCAGATATTCTCTCAGCACAGACAAGATTAATAAGTTTGGGTGGACTGCAAAGCAAACAAAAGGACTATTCAAATGGTGGAACTGAGCATTAACGAAACCGAAAAATATGTGTTGCTTGAACAGATTGTCACCGAACTTGTCAAATCCAAAAAGAATACATGGACAGCGGGGCAGGATTGGGTTCAGTATGCTGGTTCGTTCATGGACGAAAAAGAATACATTGCTGTCATCAAAACACTATTGGGTGGATGGTTGGCTCTTGGTGAAAACGGCACTCGATTTGAGAATAAATTTCCTGCTAGATTGGGAAAAGAATATGGATGCCTCTCAAACAGTGGATCAAGTGCAAACCTACTGATGGTGTCTGCACTGTCTTCTAGAAAATTGCATGCACTTCCAAAGGGGTCAAAGATTATTACCCCTGTTGCAGGTTTCCCCACCACTATCAATCCGATCATTCAAAACGGATTCGTTCCTGTGTTTATTGATATTGAACTGAATACCTTAAATTTCAATATTGAGCAATTGGAACTTGCGGCAAAGCAGGGAGCGTCTGCTTTGATATTTGCCCATGTACTTGGCAATCCTCCAAACATGGATGCGGTAATGGAGATTGTTAATCGATACGGTCTTATCCTTCTAGAAGATTGTTGTGATGCCCTAGGAAGCACCTACAAGGGCAAGCAGTTGGGTTCTTTCGGAAGCATGGCTACTTGTTCATTTTATCCTGCCCACCACATTACAATGGGCGAGGGTGGCTTTATTGCCACACAAACAAAGGAACAGGAGATGGTGATCAAGAGTCTTCGTGAATGGGGCAGAGGCTGCTATTGCAGTGGCAAGGGTGCTTCCTGTCTGCGTAATGGAATGTGCAAGAAGAGATTCAGCAATTGGATTCCTGCTCTTCCTGATGAAGTGTTTGATCACAAGTATGTGTATGAAGAGATTGGATATAATCTAAAGCCATTGGATCTTCAAGCATCAATGGGGCTTGTACAACTTGAGAAGTTGGATTCCATTATCGTGAAGAGAAAGCACAACTACAAAAAACTACTTGAAGTGTTTTCTCGGTATCAAGACAAATTCATTCTTCCTACCGCAACAGAAGGAGCAGATCCCGCATGGTTTGCATTCCCAATCACAGTAAAAAGTGGTGCAGGATTCAAAAGAACAGATTTGACAATGTTTATTGAAGATCACAAGATTCAAACAAGAAACTACTTTGGTGGAAACATTCTATTACAGCCAGCATATGCACATCTTGCTGAAGGCGATCCTGTAACAAAGTATCCAAATGCAACCACAGCAACTACCAATACTTTCTTTTTAGGAACAAGTCCCGTGGTGACAGATGAACAGATCGATTATATTTCCACAGTTATTGATAAATTTTTTACAGAAAGAGCATAAACAAATGAATCACATATACAATCAACCGCAATTTGGCGAGAATTGGTTTACTTATCCAAATCTCTATTCTCGTTTTGTCAAAGAACTTCCAAGCGGATCTAAAATTGTTGAAGTTGGATCTTGGAAAGGTAAGAGTGTTGCATACCTTGGCGTAGAGATTATCAATTCGGGGAAAGATATCAAAGTAGATGCAGTTGATACATGGAGTGAAATAGATAGTGAAAAATATCATACTTCCGATGTGTATGTAAAAACAAATACCCTTTATCAATTGTTTCTT
>Ga0114969_10000266_pt1 | contig 44097 bp, 42 predicted proteins | sample M_130807_MF_Meta_FD_87316 | JGI IMG/M metagenome (GOLD analysis project Ga0114969, IMG submission 87316) | Freshwater microbial communities from Lake Montjoie, Canada to study carbon cycling - M_130807_MF_MetaG | ecosystem: Environmental > Aquatic > Freshwater > Lake | place: Lake Montjoie... | reverse complement strand
CGATGAGAGATATTAGTTTTTTTTAACTTTTTTTTTTTGTTTTTTATTATTCACTTTTTTTTTTTTTTTTTTTTTCTTTTTTTATTTTTAAAAATTTTTATTTTTTTTTTTATTTTTTTTAATTTTTATTTTTTTTTTTTATTTTTTTAAAAGTTTGTTTTTTTTTTTTTTTTTTTTTTTTTTTCTTCTTCACTCAGTTACTATAAAGATTTGTTTTTCACTTTGACAAGTTAATCAGTGCTTTAATTATTTTACATCTTGCTTCTTTTCTATCTCTACACCCCTTGTTGCCTATTATTTCCGATTATAGTCATTATTTCTGATTGAATTATTAACTTTTCTTGAATTTTATTTTTTTTTTTTTGTTATTTTTTTAAAAATAAAAAGCATCCCCTTTCAAAATCTTCCTTTCTTTCCCGAAATCTCTTTCGAAGAGGCTGTTCGTGAAAGGAATTTTAATAATTCTTCTTTTGAAGTAATTCCTGTAATTCCGTTAAAGAAAGAATGGAATGATTATACACCCCCTGTCAAGAATTATCAATATGAAAAATTAACAAATTGTGGAAAAAAATCATTGACAAATTATAAGGAAGTAGTAACATTATTAACAAATCAACATAAAAATGTGTTAATATGAAAATTGCTAAAGATTTGTTAAAAGAATTTGAGGAACAATTACAAGGGATGCTTTCGACGAAAACAAACTCTGGGTTAAAAGCTTTGGATGATATTTTAATGTGGAAAGCAGGAACAATTCATTTGTTTGCTTCTACGACAGGTGTTGGAAAGACATCTATTGCTTGTCAGATAGTGAGAGAAACAATTAAAAATAAAGGAGTGATTGTTTTCTGCTCTTTAGAGATGTCGTCTTTTGAAATATTACAACGTATCAATTTGTCGAATGAAGAGATAAACAACGCTCAATTGTATTTTTCTTCTGGTGATTGCAATATCGATACAATCGAAAAAGAATTTCAATTTTTCATTGAGGAAAATAACAATAAAACAATTGATTTGATTGTCTTCGACCATATGGGGTCTATTCAGACAGATGAAAATGATAATGCAACGTGCTCTCGAAGAAACAACAAGATTATGAAGACGATTAAAGATATCACTATGAAAACTCAAGCTTCTTCTTTGTGTTTGTCGCAATTGGATTTTAAATATAAAAACAAAACTATCGATTTAAACGCTCTTTCTTACTCTTCAGAATTTGCACGATACGCAGACTCTTGCACTTACATGTTTGAAAATTTCTCTATGCAGAAATCAAGAATTTTAACTTTTCCTAAAAATCGCAACGGAAATTTTAAATGCGAAGAATTGATCTTAGATTTTGATGAGCAGAATTGTGTTTTCTCTCAATTAGTTTTTGCATAATTATTTGTTTATGAAGAAACTATTCTGGGTTGGAATTGTTTGTGTATTTTTGTGTATTGCTTTCTTAATTGTTTTCTTGTATTTTAATAATGAAACATTAATTATTCATAAAAATAGAGGAAAAAGTAAAATGCCTATAACGACAGCAGCGGCAGCGATAATAGTTATTGCTGGAGCGGGAGTGATTGCCGCAGGAGGGGTGACGATTGGAATAGTTGTTGCAGTGAATAAAAGCGAAGCTCATAAAATTGATGAAAAATTTAAAAGAAAAGAATTAGAAACTTTGTTAGATCAGGCTCATGTTGAGGTAAAGAAAGCTATCGAAGCGCTCGACGATGTGACGAAATCGAGGAAAGCAATGTCTGATAATCTTTTTACGAAAAAAATGCTTGAAAGACAATGCTACATAGAGCAAGACAAATTGGACGAGCAATTGAAGAAAGAAAAGATTACGACAGGACAGAAAGTTTTGGATGTTATAGACTTTCTTGATGTGCTTTCGTCGAAAGAAGAGAAAGAGCGTAGGAAGAATGCGACTAATTTACAAATTAAATCAATCATTAATAATCGGAAAGCTGAAATTGAAAAATTGACGAATGCAATATATGGATGCGAAGCATTGCATAAGAAAAATATTGTCAATACGAAAAAGAATCTTTGTCAGTTGGAAGAATTGTATGACTCAGCAATTCAACATATTGCTTTGTATAATGAGAAATCGAAGAATATTGCATTTAAGCATGAAACAGAAGTGCAGAAAATTGCGATGGCTGAAGCATTTAAGTTGCTTTTGGCTTGTAGAGATGAAAATGGTAAATTGTCTGAAAAGTTACTGATTGGATTTCTTGATTATGTTGAGATGGCGACGAATAGTGCTAGAGCGATGTTGATGGAGCAAGGGATGTCAGTGAAACAAATTGCTGAGAAAGAGACGAATGTTTTGAGAGATTTGAAGGAAAAAGTGGATGAAAAAGATTTTATTGAATTTTTGCCGAGTATGACTTCAAATTCTCCGTCTAAGCATTACAATTCAGAAAGATTGCCTTTGATATATGATAAGAAAGAAATTACGAAAGCGATCAGATATATTGAAGAGAAGAAGCAAAATTTACTTTGCGATCCTGATAAGCTTTCGACATTTGAAGCTTTGGAATGGAAAGTTGAGAATGCTGTCGATGAAATCAATAGAAAAGAAGAGAAAAAATTGGAAATTGAAGAGAAAATCAAACGGAAGGAAGGAAATGACGCTTGTATTGAATTGATGAATACAATCGATCAGCCGTTCGTAGTTGATGGGAATGGTTTTTGATTACTTTCTTTCGATTGGAAGACATGGATATAGTGATATTTTTTCATAGTCGAGGAAGACTATTTTGTTTCTTTTGCTGAGTTTAATTATTTCGAGGAATTTTCTTTTTGTCTGTTCGTGGGATATTTCAGCGAGATTGCATAGTTTTATGAAGTCTTCTTTTTCTCTGAAAATAAGTAAACGAGCGTCGAGCTTCGCCATTATATTTTCTTGGCGAGCTGTATTCGTGGAAATCCCGTCTATGAATAGTTGTAAAATTACAGCTCTATACAATTTGACTGAGTTATCCATTTTTAGAATACCTTTATTTTTTCATTTTTGAAAAAGAGTTCAAGCTTATGGTTGATTTCTTTCTTGGTAATGGGTCGCCATTGTAATTAAATGGTGCTAAAGCAAGAACATTAGCTACATCTTCATTACCGATATGAAGTGGTTCATTATCGAGTCCGAAGAAATATACGTCAGCTGAAGGGTAGAAATTGAAAATAATGTCAGCTGTCAAATAGAAGTAAGTTGTTACTTCGTTGATGCTATCAGTGATTGTCATTGTTCTATCGTAATTGATGCCGTTGTAAGTTACTGAGCCGTTTACGATTGCAATTGTGTAATCCCAAGGTGAAACTTTGTCAGACACTAATTTGTATCTGTAAGTCAACGACCCTAAGCCCGCTGTATTAGACAGGAATTGTATTTGAGGTGCGAAATCAGCGTCTAGAGTTTCATAAGTTATTTCGCTTACGAGAGTTGGTGGAATGATTACTGAAGTTGAAGTTGGAAGATTAAATAATTCCAATAAATCATAAATTGAGTAAGTGAAATTGTTTGGAATTTCGATTGCATATTCAGAAGTTGAAGATCCTATGAAAGAAGTTCCTGTTGGATTGATTGACGTTGCACCGATTGTCATTGGCGAAGGAAGTGCCATTGTGTTCCAAGTGTAACCAAATTCAGTTGTTCTTGATTGAATAGTTATACCGCAATTGTCTGATAAGTATCCAGCAGATACTCCGTTAATATCAATTAAACGAGTTCTTAGAGTTTCGTCTGTAGGATTTGTTCCGTAGTAGCTAGATATTACTTGATTTGAATTGACTGAAAGATTTACCAATTGAAGATCTCTAGCAATATCACCGCCTGGGTTTGTGTCGAGTGAATTTCCGATTGCAAGGCTCACTACATCAGTAGCTGAGATTGGTGTCGAAATGACTCTGACGTCGTAGATTGACATGTTTATACCATATTAAAAAAAAGTTTGATGACTTGTGTCATCTTGGATATGGTAATATTAATTTATTAATAGTTAGTTACTTCCTCTTCCCGGGAAATATTGCATGTCAATTTATTTGATGAGGTCGATGATAGATTTCGCAATTGAGATATGGTCGAATTGATTGTTTTGTATTTCGAAGAATTGATACTGAGATGAAAAAATAGCTTCTGCATTATGGTGGAAAAATTGCCTGTAACACTCTTGAGTTATTGTCTCTTCTTCGTCCGTGAGAAAGTATATGATGTCAGGTGATGCCGTGAGGAAATATTGAGAAAGATTTTGAAGAAGATGAATTGTTTCGTGAGAGACTCTGAGATGACCTTGGTGGATTATGCCTGATGCGAATATGGAGCGATTGAGAATGATGATATCGTCTGTCTGGCTTTTGAGTTGATTTTCGATTTCATTGTGGTGGAATAAAAATGATAAAACTTGATGAATAGGACATTTCGATGTGATTTTCTGAGGTAATTCGAGGAGATGAAGTATTTTTGATTTGATTTTATAGATGTGGAAGAAGGTTTCATGTAGTTTATCGATATGATTGAGGTCGGGAAATCCTTCGAAGAGAATGATGAGAGGTTTTTTGATTTCAAATGTTTTGTGTAGTTTATTGTTCTTATTTTTGGTTATTTTCTGAATTTGGATCATATTTCTTTTTAAAGTATTATAGCATATTTTTTGGGTTTGTGTGGATGATTATGTGTGTGTGTGATTGATTATGGTTGGTTTTTTCTAAGGTAGGAAGGAAGGTATATAATCGCCTTTTTGCGTCTCAGACCCCGTCGAACTGCCACCCCCCTTTGGATTGGATTTGGTTGTGGTTATCCTTGACTTCTACTTGTGATATACTGGTTTGATTAATATCTTAATACTTTACTGGATTCGCCCCCCCTTCTCACCCCCCATTGTTGTTGTTGAGGTATGCATCCGTGGGTTGTGATATGGTATACGCATCCGTATACTGAATTGGTTAATCATTAACCATTACTCTTTTAGTTGATTTGTTTTATAGATTGCAACAGATTATTGTTGGTTGAATGTATGTGTATATCGCAACTTGCCGTTGCACAATTTGGGATTGTGGATAGCTGTAAATTTTCTTGTAGAAACTTTTGTGCGGAATGTTCGCTTGCACTCTCCTTCCTCCCAAAAGGACAATCATAATTGCTTGATGCTTTCTTATTCAATCTTGGAAAAGAACAATCATAATTGCTTGGGTTTTGTTTATTCATTTCTGTTCCAATCAATTTTGAAAGTTAGATAATTGTAACAGAATGTAAAAAATGCACCTAGAAGAAGGATGACAGGAGCACCAAGAATTATTCCCAGTATGAATCTGATAGGGAAGTTCAAATAATCCCAAGCAAGACAGGAAGCAATCAACGTCAAAAGGTATAGCATCATAGGAATATTACAACTAATGCGGTAAAAAATTCAAGGTAATGCATTTTAACCATTGACAATTTTTATTAATAATTTAAAATAAATGTATTGAAAGTGGTTAAACGATCAATACTATATAAGGTGTAACAAACTCATAGTAAATCAAATAAAACCATTTGTCAATATAGAAAAATTAACTTTTTATTTGGTTTATATATGGTAGAAAACAAGAAAGTATATTATTACAGAATTGGTCATAGTTTACATTTAAATTCTGAAATAACTGGAATAACTGGAAGAGAGATCACAGAAGAAAATGTAAAGGAATATCCGCATTCAATTAATGAATATTTGGCGGGAAGAAATATAAAAGATGTAGATTTAAAGGGAGCTTATCTCAGAGGAATTGATTTGAGAAAAGTTGATTTGTCAGGAGCTGATTTGAGAAGGGCTGATTTGTCAGGAGCTGATTTAAAATATGCTCATTTAGAAGGAGTTTGTTTGATAGGGGTTAATTTGTACGGAACTCGTTTGTCTATAAATAGTTTAAAAAAAATTGATTTAACAGGAGCATACTTTGGACGATATGAATTAGTTTCTTGTTCTTCTAGGTAGTAATATTAATTTCTTTCAAAATGAGGAGGGATTATGAATATGAATAACAACAACAATCTGATTGAATGGGAGAGAGTAACCCTGTCAATTTACTTCAAGAAAAGCATCATGAAAGAATTAGAAAAGCGTAACGAAGAGAAGAAAGTATGTATTGATGGCTTAAATGAGCCTGAGAACTACCCGCACTTACAGAAGACAATTATTCGAAGGATTCGAAAATATCTTTGCATGGAGAGAGGTTTTATTTTGAAGAAATACCCTGACTCACGGGCTTTACTTCTTTGTGAGAATGAGAATGAAAGAGAGACATTGTTGCGTGCTTTTTATTTTGTCGATGCGAAGAGTGAGAAAAAGAAAAGAATATTGATTTTTTGGGCTGTCGCTGATAAATTCGGTGAAGCGAAATATATTATTAAAATTGAAAAAGAGGTGTAATTGAATTATGAATAAAAATAAGAATGAAAGAATTGAAAATTTCAAAAAGATTGCAATGCAATCGGGTTTAAAAAAGATTGAATTGTTTAATAAATATCACGAACAAAAAATAGACTGCAGAGATTGCAAAATTGAATTTTTCCCAGATGAAAATATGTCGCCACTGAGAATTGAAAAAGAAAAAAAAGTTGACATTGATTCATTATTCAAGCCGTCTTTTTGCTTCTTCAATTCCTTTAATGTGAAAGAAATCCTTTTTTGTGACTCAAAAACAAAAAAAATCGGTTTGACAATACAAGAGGATTGGTGTTGCGAAGAAGAAGGAAAATGTTATAGTTTGCTTTTTTTTGTGAAATTTCCTGTCATAGGAAACAAGCGTAAACTCAATATGGAAGTAGTGAAGCAAGCAACGGATTATCTTTCAAAATATTTAAAAGAGCGACATATTGCTTTTTTTCGTCAAATCATAGAAGCCAACAATCGCTATATAGAAGAAAAAAGAGGAAAGGAGTTGGACTATTCCTATGCATACGACACAATGATAGAACAAATTCGCTTTTTTGAAGAACAAATTCGCTTACTAGAAGAAGAGGTTAAGTTATGAATGAAAAAGAACAATTTGAAAAAATAGATTATCCAATCGATCAATTGAGTAAGAATAAGATTTTAAATTGGTTTGAAGATTGGATTGTAGAGAGAGAGATTTCTTCTATTTATGAGTGTGTGAGCCCTCGACATAAAGAACGTATTTGTCAAAAAATGGAAATTGCCAATAGAATTCGAATGAAAGAAATATCAAGCTGTCTGCATTATTCATTGAAAGAAAAAGAAGAAAAAATCATGGAATTGCAGGATTCTTATTTCGATGAGGTAAGTAAAATCAAAAGAAACAATACTTACTGGAATTATCTCTATGCTTTGAATGGGTTTATAAGTTACGCACTTCCCTTGAAAAATCATAGAGATTTTGTAGAAAAGATGAATAGGTATATTGGAGAAAACTCAAATTGTCAGCTTTCTTGGACTGAAAAAGTTAGATCAGCAATTATACTTTTTGTATCTTTTCTGAAGTGGAACAACAGAAATACTTTTATTGACTTAGAGTTACCTAAAAAACCTAGAGAAAACTTTCTCACCCGAGGAAAAAGACCTTGTGTAAAAATAGAAGATTTTCAGAGAGTTATTCCTTTGTTGAGAAATGATGCTGATGATTTTGAGTGTAAAGACGAATTTAAAAAATTTAAAAAATATTCTGTATCTCTAGCAATACACATTGCGTTTAAATATGGATTTCGTGTGAGTGAAGTTTTATCCTTAAAAAACAATCAGTTACTTGGAAACGAATTTTATATCACTATATCAAAAACAGCAGAACAATCACTGAAACCTGTATTTGACGATATCAGAGAAGCTGTGAAGAAATTCCTTGCGATTAAAAAATCAACAAAAAGATTAAATGAAAACAAAGATGATTTGTTGTTTGTGAATACTTTTGGTAACCCACTCACTTATTCCGTTTTGATACAATGGATTGAAAAATGCATACCTGAAGAGAAAGATAAGAGTCTTTTTAATAACATGCACGCTAATCGAAGAGGTTGCATAACATTTCTTGCGGAAAACGGAGTTGATTACGCTACTATAGGTGCTTTTGTAAATAAAGATCCAAAAGGAGTGAGAGAATATGTGGAGGCTGAGACTACAAAAAATCAATTCAAAAGCGTAAGCAATAGCTTCATTGAGTTGCAGTGTAAACCTTAAGACTCTTCTCTCTTTTTGCTTTTCTTTTCTTCTTTCAAGACTTTCTCTATATCAATTGAGAAAATCTCTTCATGAGGGTGAATATCGACAGGAGAATTGGTTAAATTCATAAGATGAAAGTAAATCTGCTTACCTTCTTCAATTTCCTTTTCATAGCATTCCACGTGTATACCTCTTTCTCTCTTCTTGTTGAGAGTGATATCTAAAACCCAAGATCGCCAATCTCTCGGAAGATACAAAACATCTTCTGCAGTATAGCCAACTAAAACACCATTAGATGGTATTTGCATTGCAGGAACAAGCTGTGGTGAAAATAATAATGAATTACTATTACTCTGAGGAATTGATAACCCTCTTTTGAAGATATAGCATTTTCCTATGGTAAACTTATGGCTTTGCATTCTGTGACCTTTTCAATTCAATTATTTCTTTTTTCAACTTTTCAAACTCTTGCATTATAACAGAATCTGAGTGATTGCAGTGTTCCAAAATGTGTTGTTGTTGTTTTGAATTGAGATATTCCATCCCTATCATTGAAACACCACCTGTGAGGGCGGTGCCGACCACCAGTTCGACCCCTTTTCTCATGACTGATCTAATAAAAGATTTCATATAATTCAAAAAATATTCTTCATTGTGAAGTGGAATTGTAAAAAAAAGATTAATTGTTAGGTGAGGAAGATGATGCTCTCTTTCTCTAGGTTAATACGTATCCACCGCTCGCCCCGCTTCGCATTAATTTGTTTTTCTCTAGGAGATTGGCTAATAGGGAAGTGGTTTAATTTTTAGCTTGCAACTACAAAATTCTATGCTAGATTAAAGTCAATCTCAATCAAATTGATGCCCCTGTTTTCAAGAGGGGTGGAATTGTGAAATACAAAGAAGTTGAAAAACTGAAGAAGTTAACAAGTTAAAAAAATCCCTGACAGAAAAAAAAGCGAAACACTTAGTATATATATAATATTAGGTTTAAAAATTTTTTGCAATTTTTTTTTTATCAGGAGGGAAAAGAAAAATTCTTCAAATGTATTGAATTTGATTAAAAAATCAATTACAATAGAAAAAAATACTTTTAAATTTAAATAATCGATGGTGAAATATCAAGACTACACTCAAGTCCCTTTCTCAGTTTTCAAATCATATTTCATCAAATACACAAGTCCTTGCACGAAAAAACTATCTACTGACAAAAGGATATGTCCTTACCATCAAGAGAAAACAGCCTCAGCTGTTTTAAATGAGTCAGCAGATGGTAAACACTACTTTTATTGCTTTGGATGTAACAAATATGCAAATGTTTTACAATTTGTCAAAGATTTCCATAGTTTTTCATGGAAGGAAGCGTTCGCAGAATTAGACATATACAACCCTATTATACAGGGAAAAACAAAACAACAACAACAACAACAACAACAACAACAACCTTTGAGCGGAGCAATCGCATCTCTTTATAAAAAAGAATTAAAAGATTATAAGATTGCCTCGCATGATGTTTATACTTATGAAGCACCTCAAGAGAGTGATTTACTTCCTTACTATAAATGTGTTTTTCGTTCCTCTCTCAATGATAAAGAGCCTCGATTTTGTCATTTCAATGAAAATGGTGAGTTAGTTAAGAATGCACCAAAAGAGCAATTTCCTTATAATTGGACTGAAGCTTTACAATGGAAACAAGATAATGAATCTCTGAAAGAGAATAAGAAAAAACTTATAATCCTTGAGGGTGAGAAAGATGTTGAAACTATCAAGAGAGATTTTGACGCACATTTCCTAGGAGAAAACAAATATGTTCCAATTTCCTTGAAAGGATTGTCTAAGAGTAATATGGAGAAGTATATGTCTTTTTTATTGCAAGAAAAAGATGGAACAAAGCGTGCTGTCTACTTCCTAGGTGATAATGACGATGCAGGAGTTACATATATGAATGATTGTTATGACGCTTGTAAAGAACATGTGAGCCACTTCTATATTGTAAATCTTTCTCGCATCTCTGAAAAAATGATTGAAGGCTTCGATATTACTGACTGGTATAATCAATATGTCAGAGAAAATGCCAAGGATAAGAATCTTAAGAACATACACCCTATTCGAAAATTAGCTAAAGAAATCTTCGATGATTTATTATTTCAGCCATCTGGATTACACGATTATCATTTATCAGAGTATTGGGCTTCTCTTTCCGTGAGAGAAGGGCGTCTTGGAGTTAGATATGTTCCTCTATGTTGCTGGGAGAATGTTGAATCTTTTCTTAGAGCTTCTCAATGCAAATTTAGAAAAGAAGAGGTGTCAGGTTCTATATTGGGTAGTTTTGGATTGCTGAGTGGAATTAGAGATCAATCGAATAGAACAAATCAAATTAATTATAGTTCTTTAAAATCTTTACTTGAAAAATCAAGAGTAGATAGAGGAAAGATGATAGAAGGAATGCCAATTAAAACTATGGTTATTCTTCAAGAGATGTTTAACACTTACGTCAATAAGCGTTCATTTATCGATATGCTTGAGAAAATTGACATAAAACCTCATCGCTTTCAATTAAATTACGCTTATTCTTTTTCTTATGAGAATAAAGAATCGATATATAAAGCACCAGAATTATTATATTTTTTATTAGAAAATATCGGATTTACTTCGAACACTTCTCAAAAAATTGAATTTCAAAAAATACTCATATATAAAGCTTTGTTGATGATGCCTTATGTCTTGAGGAATAGCTTTGAAGACAAAATATCTATAAGAGGGGATTTAAGGCTTATCGGTGCAAATGGAATTGGAAAGACTGATTTTGTAAGAGCATTATTTGGAGATGGTTATGCTATCTCTTCGGTTGACTGGTATTTCAAAATGCCTTACTTAGATGTATTAAAAACCACTGACATTAAATTAGCGTTTTCTGCACCTTGTTTATTTTTAGATGAAGGTAATATAGGTGGTAAGCCTGCGGAACAGAGAGCTTTTATTGATGGTTCTTCTTTTGCTTATATAGAAAAATATCAAATACATAAAACTTCTTTCGTGAAACGTTCTATTATTATCTCTTCATCAAATTACAAAGAAGTGAGTTACGATGTAAATGCAGAAAGAAGAATGTGGGCTGTAGAAGTTGAGTCTTTACCGCATTTAGTAAGGATGTCTTGTAAAAAGTATTATAATACGCCAGAACAAATGATGTTTTGGGATAATTATTTAACAGCACAGGATTTTTTCGAAGTTGGTGAAGAAAGATATTTTAAATTTCCTGTTTTAGAGTTTTGGAGACAAATCAATGAGCTATTCAAATATTATTATGAAGCGATAGATGAGCAAGTTTCTTTGCAACCCCATGAATTAGCATTTTATAGAAAAGTTTGGATTGTCGATAAATATGCATTTACGCCTCTTCAAGACAAAATCAAAAAATTACATCTATGGGATAAGCTTGATAATGTGGTTCGCATACCAAATCCTCATTTTGATAGAATTGAGTCAATTTATTATCAAGAAATCTTAAAAAGTGCAAATCCGCCAAATTTGACAAAAATGTATGGAACTATGATTAAAACACTTGAGAGGGAGGACTGCGATATGACACCTGACGGGACTATGTATATCAAAAATAAATCAGGTATATCAGTTCAAGTGAGATATAGATTATTGCCTAGGTTAGATTTTCAATTAGCAAGAAATATTCAATTTGAATTGGATAATATAAAACACGATGTTGAGTATTATTTCAACGTATGTCATTATGCGGATGATGCAATTCCAAGTGATTTCTTCGCAAATGAAGAGCAGTTGTTGGATAGGCGGTTTTCAGAAAACTATTTATTGGCTAAGAAAGGTTATTAGTTTAATCGATGTATTTTTTGTCGTGTTCGAATGATGGGTAATGATGAGTCGAATCTTTATGAGTCACCCACATAATCTTTGCACGGCGTAAAAAATTATCGATAAATGGTTTGTTTTTTTCAGTGGAAATTATTGCTTTAACTTTATCAATAATCACATCAAGAGCTTTTTCTTTGTCAAATTTGTTCCAGTCGATCCAAGAAGTTCGTGATTGAAGATGAAAGAAGATTATGTTTTTTTCTATATTGTAATCAACTTTCACGAAATAGCACCATTGTCTATAACAAGATCGCTTCGTCACTTCAAACCAAAAAGAATATGGTCTTTCGTTTCTGACGATAGCGGGAAGTTTTTCAAAATCGCTAATCGGAGCCTGTCTTTGTATTTCTTCTATGAGAAAAGTCATATGCAAATGATATAACGTCTTCTTAATGTTGTTCCATCTCGGATCATATGGATTAAACTTTTCCTCTTTCAACTCTTCCGTAGGAAAGATTTCTAGATTTTGCATATAGCTACATATTTTTAACATTTCTGTAGAAATATTATACTAGTCTGCAGGAATATGTCAACATATTAATAATAATGTGGAATGAATTATTAAACAACTAAGAGTTGCATTTGCTTGTAAATTGATTAGAAAATAGAATATATTTTTGCTGAGTGATTTATTTTTATGGCGATTTCCTATGATGATGATATTTTTAAGTATTTCGCGGCTTATGAGGAGGAAGAGGAAAAAGAAGAAAAAGATATCGATGGAACGGGGAAGTGGTGCGGTTATGAGAGATACAAGAACAATGGGCTGACGCTACAGATGGTGAAAGATTTAGAGGCGAATGGATTGCTGGAGTTGTTTTTCGATGAAGAAGATGGTTTTGACTTTCGTTGTTTGGATTCTCACTGATTTTATTGAAGGAAGAATGCTTTTTTGTTTTCTTGATTCTTTCCCTTGATGAAGTTATCTCTTATACCATTTTCTCGATAAGTGTATATAAATGCGTCTGTAATGACATCAGCGATATCATCTTTAGTTTTCTTTAAACTAGGGCGTATGGCTTTTAATTCATCTATTACAGCTTGATTTGTGGGGCAACCTGCGGGTAAGTATAGGTTAAATGTTGAAAAAGGATATTGAACCTGCATGAACCTTTCTATTTTTGATGTAGATCTTTCTGCGATTCCTGTGACATATCGAATATAAGAATGGTCTTTTCTTTTTTGTTCTATGAAATCTCTATATATTGTCGTAGATGATACATTTTCAAAGTAGACGTAGGAAGGCTTCATTGCTTCTTCTTTCCATATTTCTACTATGAAATCCATAAAAGCGTCCACCACTAGAGAGGGAGACAGCTTATTAATAAATATTTTTTTGAGGAAGATTGAAAAAACATTATTCTCTGTTTGAAAGAGATAGAACAATCCGAAAACGGAATTGTCTGACGAAGATTTTTCTGTCATCGCAAAATCAGTGGTTACAAAACTAAGCAATGGCTTTGGATCTTCGTTTAGATATTTTATACAGGAAATTTTGAAAATACAATCATCAAATTGGTAATTCGTTTCTTGTTGATATTGAAAGTGAAATGTAATTGGATCAGCTCTTCTGAGATTATGCAATTCTCTGTCAGGCATTACTTCCGGGCATATTGATTTTCCTTCTCGATTAAGAGCTCGAATTATCATTTGCTTCCACTCATTATGACCTTCTTTTTCAATGAGAAAGCCGAATATATCCTCTTGATGCAGTCTTTGACCGATAATCATAATTGGTGTATCGTCTGTATTTCTTCTGGAGAAAAGAGTTTGATAATACCATAGATTTCTTTTCTGAAGCTCTATACCAAGTGTTTTTTCAGGTTTGATGATGTCATCTACGATAATACAACCACCGAATAATTCATCAGTCGTCCCTGCACCTTTACCCGTTATTGAACCACCCGCACCGAATGCTCTGACTGAGCCAAATTGAGTTGTTTTAAAGTCTGATTTTGCTCGATGTGATTTAGATATCTTGCAATGAGGAAATATTTCTTTGAAGATGGGTGAGTCAATTAAATCGAAAGCTTGTCCTAATATCTCTTTCGCTAAAGAATGAGTCATTGAAATACAGAGAAATTGAGCTCTAGGATTTCTTCCGATACACCAAGCAACGAAGCATATATAAGCCAATTGAGTCTTACCAAATCGTGGGGGCATGTTTATCATCAATTTTTTAACTTTCTTGTCAGCTAAATCCTGCAATTGCTGTATCAATTCACCCGCATATCCGTCTAAACCTCTTAGATTCTTCTTATAAAACAAAGAGAAAATGGCGATGCAGAAATCTTTATAATTGTTTTGTATTTTTTGAAGATTCATATTTTTGTATTTATGATTACTCTTTCATATCTTCGATATATCTTTCTAATTCAGTCTCTGTCTTCGCTGTATCACCTGTTTCTTTGAGAGATTTCATAAATAAATCAGCTGTCTTCGATAAGACTTGAGGATTTGCGTCTGAAATCGAATTTAAAGCTGAAATTCTTAGCAATGATTTTGAGATTTCCTTTGGATTTTCGATATTGCTGAGTATCTTTTCAATTTCTTGATTGATTAAATCTTCGTGTCTTGCTTTCTTTTCAATTGTAGATGCTGTTTCAACTAATTCGTATAGCTCTTGATAAGCCTGTATCGTTGTCTTCAGTGCTGATGGATCGATATCATTGAAAGATGATTTTTTAATTCTTGCTGTCTCGATGATATCGTTTACATATTCTCTCAGTGTATCAATTTTCGAAGAGAGAAATGATTTTTGTATTTTCATATTTCTATCGCTTTAATGTTAGGTAATTATATCACGTTGTGATTGTTCGATTTGTTCTTTTTAAAACATCGTAAGGTGCTAAACTTCCGGATGCTATAGTGATTCCATTGAGTATTTTCAATCCTAAAGTGCTTGATGAATATCTTAAATTTCTTATTGAATAATTGATTGTGGTAGAAGGCGATGGTGCACGAAGGTCGAAGTTTATGCTTGAGCCTGAAGACATCAAATATATTACGGAATTATCGAAAATATCAAACAATACAGAGCTATTGCTGAGTGTCGTTATAGATACATCGGGGCTTGCGAAGAAATATACTTTTTTACCTTCTGCTATATCTGAAGCGTAAGCATAGCCATCAGTAAATAGATAATCTCTTATTTCCGCAGGAATGGAAGCGTTTGAAGTAGGATTTTTGACAAACAATAAAGACAAAATTTGCTGATTATAAAATCTAGAATTGATTTCATAATAGGGCGTATAATAAGCGGCATTACTTGGTTTTACTCTTAGGTATAGAATTCTGCCTATACTGCTGAAATCTATGTAAGTGCTAAACGAAAACTCATTGAGTGAATTTTGATATTCTGTTCCTACAGGAAGATAGAGTGTTCGATCTGATGTTAATGTCAATGAGTCGAATGGTTTTATATAGAAAAGAGAATTTTCCATTAAAGAAGCGAAAATGTTAAATTGCGAAGCTAAAGAAAGATTTATGATAGTGTTATCTGCACTTAAATACAAAACTTTTTTATCTTTTAATGAAAAAGAAGCTCTGGTAAACAATCCTGCGTAGAGAGTTGCATCTTTTTTTTCTATGTAGATTTTATTTGCTTTGAAAAAAGGATATAAAGTGAGTTTTGCTGAGGATGTTGCAGTAATGAGAGTTCCTGCGTATGCATCGAAAAAACCAATTGTTACATCATCAATTCTGCAATACAGATAATCGCTTGAGATTTGTACGGATTTTCCTGTGGTTAGCGGCGCTGTATTGTTAGGAAATACAGCAGTTGATATAAAAGGACAGCCACGGAATAGAGTAATTGATTTTATCGTAAATAATACAGGTTCTGTCGATAAAGTTGAAAAAACAACAGGGCAATTTCTTAGACTTTGAGCGAAGGTGCTGTTAGAATTGGTAGAGCTTAACGCTATAAGTATCGAGCGAATATGATAAAGTTTTATATTGTCTACGATGCACTCACTTACGCCGTCAGGAATGATGAAATCTCTCTGTGCTTGAGGAACGGATGTAATTGCATTAGTTTCGCTGTTTGCTCCTGTAGTTAAAGCTGTGGTTGTTTTGTTGAATAAAGACAATCCATAGAGATTTGAGTTCCAGTCATAGAATGTTTGATTTACAATTTTGTAATAAGATGTATACCTCAATGTTGTCTGTGTGATGACGCAATTATTCAATTCTATTAAAGTAGGCTTAGCTGAAAATTCTGGACGCAAAACAGCTCTCAAGTTTGGTGCTGAAATAGAGTTTTGATATACATTGACTACTTGGTTTGTAGTTAATCCTGAAATATAAAATTGTATTTTACAATTGATTGCATTTTCAATATCTGAGTCAAGGTTTGTTGTAATCAATACAATCGTTGTGACGCTTGGTGGATTATTTGGATTATAGGTTGAGGATTTCATAGAGATGAGTGGAATGCATATTGTTTGATTGTTCCAGTCTGCGTCTATGGTTTGAGATGGATATGCTGTAGCGGTATCATTGAGAATTGGTCTTGACGGCATCACCATGTAATTTGCGTTAGCATAATTACCGAAAATATTCCCTTCATAATATTGACCCACTCTAAATCCTGCGGAATTGACAAAAAATTCAAAAGCATCGAGGCGAATATTGATAGCTTTTATATTGTTTGCAATTGTGTTTTGAAGATAATTGTAAGCGGGTAAAGATGCTATGGTTTGAGTGGTTCCGTTTTTTCTGATTTTTATGAAGAATAAACATTGATAATTTCTCAAAACAAATGACGGCACTGGCGTTCCTGTAAAACCGGGGTAGTTTTGCACTCTCACTTGCAAAATTCCTAAACGCAATACTAAACCTTGTAAAGAAATTCTCACTAAATCATCGCTTTCAAGCTGTGAAATATCGAAAATTACAGAAAATGTTTGTCTGTATTCAGTTGGCGCCGCTGTGATTACCCCTGTTCCTGCCGTTGTTGATGAAATGAAGAAATCGTTATATCTTACGGATGCAAAAGTGCAACCTATGAGCTCTAAGTCTTCTTTTTCTCGAATAGTAAAAACATATTCTGGGGCTGTAGTCACTGTAGTTGGAATAAGTGTCGTTGATGCATTGTTACTCAGATAGCCCATAGCTGTTTCAAGGGGGGTTGATTCTAAATCCCAGTCTGCGAATACGCTATTGAAATATATATTTTTGGTGTTTGATTTTACTGCAATTGTATCTTGAGATGATCCGTAATCTAAGATTGCTGTTGTATTATATTGTTTATCCACTAAGTTTATAATATGTTCCGCTTTTAAATAAGTTCCTCCGTCTATGTACTCTAAAATATCAGTAAATCTTTCATCGATAAGCGGTGCAGTATAATAATTTCCTTCGAGATTATCTTGCAATTCTTGAATATCTGTTTGATTTTTTTCTATATTGTCCTGTAAATCTGAGATATTGCTTTGAATGGTTGTGATAGCAGTAGTATTAGTGGTGACATCGTCTCTGAGTAAATTAATTTCATCATTAAGCATAAAGATGTTTCCTGCATTTGCGGTAACATTTCCTTCGATGATAGTGACATTATTATTAAGTGAATTGATTCCGTTACTTAAAATAGCAATATCTGTTTGATTTTCCTCTATGCTGTTTCTTAATTCTTGAATATCTGTCTGAGTTGCGTAATTTCCTTCTAATGCGAAATCAGTTGCACTAATGTCTATGAAATATTTTGTATTATCAGAGATTGCATCATCGATGTAGATGCACTTTATGATATATTTTCTGGCTCCTTTGACTCCGAGGGCTATTTTGGTTTTTAAGATATCAATAGTTGGATTTGATAACGCTCCTGATGATCTTTGAATTTGAATTGTAAACTCAGGAATATCTCCGTCAACCTCGATAAAAAACTCTGCAATTAAAGCGTCGTTATTGAAATATTTTTTTCCGTTTTCATTTACAAAAACGCCTGCAATGAACTCCATAGCAATTGTTTGCTTTCGAGCTGTGCCCGAGACATTGATAATTTGAACGGGAAGAATTTGATGAATGTATGTATTTCCTGCACTTTGAGTTTTACATATTACGTCTGTTCCGTAGGTTATTGTCCTAGGATTTTGAGGAACAGGACGTATGCTATCTGCTTCACCAAGAATGTATAAGATATCGTTGTTGGTTTCTTCTGTTGTATCCTGCAGAGCTAAAATATTAATCTGAGCGTTAGTGATTTGAGATTGAATAGTATTATTTAATTGCGTCAGTGCATTTTTAGTTGCGAAATTATCATTGACATAGTTTTCAATGATTGCTTGAGTGTTTGTTAAATCCGTTAGAGTTGCGTATTCTGATAAGTCAATCGTCCCCCCTGAAACGATATCAGCGATTAATGCTTGCACTTCAGCAAGAGTGGGATAATCAGAGAGGTCGTTTTGAGTGATGAATAATGATGGTTCATAAGGTATTTCTTGGCATTGATTGAGATTTGAAGATAATCTCAATGCAAAGTTGAATTTTCTTGTTTGAACATCGAATGGTATGTTGAGATTGATTCTATTCACGATGAATGATTTCTCATAGACAAAATTATTGTCAGAAGAAAAATATTGCACTCCATAACTACTATCAGGAAGAATTTGAAGCGATGGTCGTGCATCTACGAGTTTAGTAGGATAATCTCTGTTTACGACTCTTATAAAGAATGTAGAAGCTTCTGGAAAACGCAATCCAAAAGTTAGATTCAAAGAAAAATAAAAATCTCTTGGATTGGGTGTAAGCCCATTTACCATTATAAGTATTGTTTTTGATTGCTTGTCATCGAAAGGATATGTTGGATTGTTTGATATACGTGGAAAGAAAACTGAGTCCACAACGTAATAATCCACGAAATGAAAATCCTGACTAACAAAATAATTTCTTGATAAAGCTTGAAGATTTTGATATTTGTCGTTCAATATGTCTATTTTGTAGTATCCGTTCCAAACCCACTCAGTTGTTCTTGGTGGCACTCTTAAAGAAACGTTTGACCCTGTATATTCTGAATTTGGTCGCCCTAGATTGAAATTTAAAGCTGATCTATTGGATGCAATCGCTAAAGGAAAATATAAAGTTGTATCAAACAATTTAGTCGATACTCCTTGAAGAATTTTTTGAATTTGATTTTTTCTCATTTCTTCGAAAGCTGTTACATCGCCACAGACATCTGATACGAGTTCAAGAGTTGTTTTGTTGTTTTTTCTTATGAATTGCAAAACATAGGTAGATACGAAAGATACATCATTGGTAATACCTGTTTTTTGATTATTTGAGCCGAGAGGAACAATTTGTAGAAGTGTATTTGACGCACCATAGTCAAATTGAGTTGGTACAGCATTTGGTGAAAAGAAAAAAGCCACATTTCTAAAAAATCCTTCTGTATCTCCTAGATTTAAATTTAATATAATTTGTTGAGTTAGGTCTAAGTTTCCTACTTTTGAGTCTATTACAAAAGCTATCGTATCTTCTGAGTCTTGAGGTAAAACGGAAGTCCCAACGTAATTAGGCATTAATCCTGTAGCGGCTATGAATGGCTGTTTTAAATTAATATTTAATGTGATTGTTTGAGCTTGCTCCGTTACAGCGAGAGTGAGGGAATTTTGGTCGTTGAATTTTGTGTAATCAATTTCAAAATCTATAATTGATTCTCTGTAATATTCTTCATCAGTAAATAAATATCTTAATTCTTCACTTTCAATATCGAATATTAAAACAATTTGAGTGGATTTAAGGTTGTTTGGAATGACAATTCTCGCTTTTTCAACGAAATTTTCTAAGAAAACAAAAGTCACTTCATCAAATTTAACTCTGTAGAATGGAAATTTAAATCTAAAAATAATATCTGACAAAATATCAGCAATATTTTGATATGATTGTAAATTGATGAAAATTGTGTCTATCCCTGCTAAATCTTCTTCTATCAATGAGAAGACGTTCAACGAATGAGGTGGCTCATCTTGATAATTGATGAAAAGCGAATTGTTTGATAATTTTGAAATTTCGTAATTACCCGATTCAGTAGCTAAAATTTGAGTGAGTTGTAATGCTGATACATATTCATTTCGAGCTAGAAATTCACTTAAATCTAAGGAATTATGTTTTATAAAGCCAATTTTGTTAAAAAATAAAGAAAAACCATAGGTTCTGATTTTGTTTTCAGCGAAATAAATATTTGTTCCGACATTTGGTTCGAAGAGAAGATTTGTGTTATTATTCCCTGCGTAAAATTTTATTTTCTTTTTTGAGAGAAAATATTTGACAGGTATCTTAGCTTCGTCAGCTGAGAAAAATATCAATTGAAATTCTAAGACAGCCGATTCTCTTTGATTTGAAGTGAGTTCATCGAAAATTGATTTTACATTATATATATTGATATTCGATTCAAACAAGCCATCTGCTTGAGTGACGTTCATGATATGGATGATGATTTTGTTTGAGAATTTATCTAAGAAAACATTGTATTGACCTTGCCAAGGAAAAAAATTGTTTGGATTGTAGTAAGAGGTATTTTTGTCTTTAATTTCTGGAAATGCTAAAATCTCAGTTGCATAAGTTCCTCCTCCTTCGAATGATGCAATTTCTTCTTGGATTGATGTGATTTCTTGATTGATCGATGTGATTTCTTGGTTAATGTTGTAAATTTCTTGCCCGACAATTTGAAAATTTTGATTAAATTCTTCAAGATTTATAAATATTTGTGAAAGAAGCTCATTAATAGCGTTGAATTGATTCTGTATTCTTCTCAGCTCATCATAGACTATATACAATTCGTTTGTATCTTGATTTGTGAGAGATGTAATCAATTTGTTTGTTGAAAATTCAATTGAGTCTACAAGGTCTATCAAAGTATTGAGTTTTGTTTCGTCATAATTCAATGCTATTAAATTATTAATCAATGAAACAGAGATATTCGATAAAGTTACATCATTTACAAATATTGCTTGAAGCTCTTCTGGGTCAATTGGCTCTTTAAGAAGAATTTGTAATTGCTTGAGAGAAACTTGAAATGTTTCATATAATTTATTCAATTCATCAATTTCAAGTGCTATTGGAAGAGATGTATCAAGAGTGATGCGATTTGTTGCGATAGTTGGCAACTCTTGAATAAACTTGTTGTAAGTAATCATATTGATTCTTTATTTTTATATTTCTTTGCATTAAGCATTAAAAACATTGATAAAGTGTTAATACAATTGTGATAGGTAATTTGTCATTAAGTTTGATGTCAGCCCGTCTGAGAATATTGTAACGCCACTACAATACCAAGTCTGATCTGCTATGAACCCTGCGATGTATTTTTTGTTTGCGTCGATGATTTTTGTAAAGATATTTTTATTTATGATTCCTTTCGATTCAACTACATTTCCATCTTGGTATAGTTGTAAAATGACTGAATTTGTCAACTCACTTAAATCAAATGATATTCCTATATTGATATTTTTGCTTTTGTTTAAACTAGAGGTTGATACAGCAGTGATTGAACCTGCGATATCCAAGATAAACATATCATTATTGTAATGAAGAGTGATTTTGTCTTCGTCGAAAAATGAAAAAATAGAGAAATAGTATGATGAAGGCGTGCTATTGAATGATTTAGAATGTATTCCGAACAATATTGTTGAGCCGAATATGAAGATATTTGCTTCCGATCTATAGCGACATATAGAATTAACTTTATCGAGGAATGTAGCGTTTTGTAAATCTCTTCTTGCGACATAATATTGAGAATTTGCAAGAATTTCAAAATATCCTGTATCATTTTCAGAGCGATATTCAAAGGATCTCACATTATTAGGAGTAGTTTGTTGATATGCTAATTTTAGAATTAAATCTTTAACTCTGTATTGATATTCTGGAATAGATGCATAACAATAATGATTAAAAGCAATCATACCATTTACATTGTTTGTAAGCGTGTTTGGTATGATTTTTGGCTCACAGGAAGGCGTTAAATCAAGATGTGCGATCGATAGTTGAAAGAGTGTGCTAGAAAGAATGAACTCAATTGAAGCCTCTCTCTCATCGAAAGAAAAACCACCTCCGATTGCATCTTCATTGATATTAAGCGTAAGTCTTCCGTTGATTTGATTGATTTCTACGTTTGAATCGTTTGCATCATATATATCGATGATATCTTTAGGAATGAGAGAATCCTTTATGAAATTCACTTGATTAGTAATTTCATCTCTTATGAATTGTTCTGTATTCAATTGTCTATCAAGGGCATCTCCGAATGATGCTGTCTTAGAAGCTATGAACGAATTTACAACTGATGTAAGAGATATGAGTTGCTCTATTAAAAAAATAATCTTTGAGTTAAGAACATCATCTTCGTAATAGAGATATATCGAGTCACCATTTCTTTGAACTTTGATATTTGGCGAGTCTTTGATGTAATTCATAATCGCATCTTGCTGATTTTTAGAACGGACGTATTGAGTTAAATCTAAGCCCTTGATGAGAAAGTCTTTGTTTGTTCTAAGATTGTTGCGAGTGATGACACCCGAGGCTAAAAAATAATCATTATCGCTGATTGTATTTTTAATTGGAATATCTTTTGCGAGTTTGATTTTGTTGTTGCATTTTTTCACCATCGAGGATTTTCATAAGAATATGTCGAAATTTTCGTCATAATTCATTAATTTTTCATTAAGCGAGTTTATGAGATTTAACAATCTGTCAATTGTGTGAGTGGTTACATTGTGAAGTGGCGTTTTAACGATTTTTCCGTTTTTGTTGATTGTCAGCTTTTCTTGAGTAGAGAAAAAAATATTATTTATTCGTTTTTCCTCTGGAAAGCAAGATTTTTCTTTCTGATAACCGAGAATTACATCGATTGGAATTTTGCTGAGTTTATTTGTCTTGATATCGACTGCAAGAAGAAATTTTTCTTTGTATAAATCAGGCTCTTTCCAAATAGGTAATTCAGCCATTGTAATGGGTGCTTTTTCTTTTAATTTATTGTGAGATGACAATTGTATATCATCTTTTATTAATTCAAGTGCGGTAGGATGAATGCAATCAAATTGATATTCAATCTCTGAATCTTCATTGTTTAGCACGAAATGAAAGAATTTGTCAGTATTCTGATAATTAACAGCTAAAACTCCGTCTTCATCTATTTCAAGTAATCCTTCTTCATTGACTCTTAAAAATCCTTTTGAAGTGGTTGGAAGAAGTGGAATAAATGGCTTGAGTGGTTTTATCATATTTCTATCGCTTGGAAACCCATATATCTTTAGTATATGGGAGGAAAAGCGTTTTTCTCAATAAAAACATATTGACAATACATAAAACATTAATAAAATACTGATAATGGTATTTCAAAATTAACAATAATGTCTTCTCAGTCTTTAGCAATTAAAATTTGTCTCAAAGCTTCAAATGAAGATAAAACATTATTACTTCAAACAATTGAGCTTGTGAATCAGGCTTGCAATGAAATATCAAAAATCGCTTTTAAAAACAAACTCTTCAAGAGAGTAAAATTACACAATTTTAAAACGGATGAGGAACTATCGATATATTACTATTTGCGTAAAAAATATAATTTACCTTCAGAAATTGCAATTTGCGTAATAGGGAAAGTTGTCAATTCCTATAAAACAAATACAAAAACTCTTCAAGTCTTTCAAAAGAGAGGGGGGATTAATTATGACTGCCATTTACTTTCTTTTTCGGATTCTAAAGCTTCAATAAGAGTTTTAGAAAAAAGAATTAAATTAGACTTTCATTATAAAACAGATAAAAATATTGATATTGATTCCAAAGTTCAAGAAAGTAAATTACTTTATGACAAATCAAAAAATAAATTCTTTTTACATCGAGCTTTTAAAGTTGAGAATTTAGAAGAAAAAAAATCTTATGATGGTGTAATTGGAATAGATAGAGGTATTAAAAATCTTGTCTATTGCAACGACAATTATTTTTTTAAAAGTGAGGATTCAGTAAAAAAGAAAAACAAAATCAGCAAAACAATTGGCGAAGTTCAAAGACGAAAGGCACGAAAGCAATCTAGAAAAACAAAAGCTTCTAGAAGATTGTTGAAACGGTTATCGCAAAAAAGAAATAGAATGACTGCGAATATTAACCATACGATAAGCAAAAATATCGTGATGAATGCAATCAATTCTAATTCTGCTATCGCTATTGAGAATTTAAAAGGAATTTCTAAACAACAAAATGTTTCTAAAAAACATCGAAGCGAATTACACAAATGGTCTTTCCATCAACTTGAAGAGTTTTTAGAATACAAGGCTATATTGCATGGAATAACGATAATTAAAGTTGATCCAAAATATACAAGTCAGATTTGCCATAAATGTAACACTTTAGGAAATAGAAATCGTGAGAAATTTTCCTGTTCTAATAATCTATGTAATTACGAAGGACACTCTGATTACAACGCCTCTCACAATATAAAAAACAGAGGAGTTGATAGATTGAAAGAACTAGGGGTTGCTGTAATTAACCCTGATAAGACTACGTTAAATCAACAAATTTAAGTTGTTTTAATGAAGGTTAAAAAGTTTTAATCAACATCTTGTTGATTAAAAGCCCACTGATCTTTAGTCGGTGGGTAGTTTACATCAAACCAAAGAAATATGGCGAATCACAGGTATTCTTGGTGCGGAAAAGCTATTTTTGTATTGCGAAGGCTTCATTGTAATTCCGTCAGAAGTTCCGTATGAAGATGCGAATCCTTCTGAATTGAGAGCTTCGAAGAAAGATTTTTTGTTTATAAAGTTGTTCGAAGAAGATGGCATAGATGAGCCTTGAAGAGCTTCTCTATTATTATCTTGAAGTGCATAATTGTTTACATCTTCTTTTCCGTATGTGGATGTTTGATATCCATTTCCTACGCTATACAAAATAGCATCTTGAAGATTTGGAATTGCAATGATGTATGAATTAACAGCTTTTTCAATTTCATCGCAGAAAGATGCGATTGAATTGGCTAAAATAATATTGATTGGCAAGAAAACATCAGCTACTACATTTGGTTTTAAGTCTTGAGAAGAAGTTTGAAACCAAAAACAATATCTTTTTCCTCCGTTATATCGAGAAGAAGCGATAAAATATTTACCTTGGAATTTTGTTTTAAATGAAGCAGGCATTGCGTCTTTTACTCTTATCATGAGAGCACATTTCATTTCAAGTTGGAATTTTGTGATAAACGCTGTAATAAGCTCATTACCATCAGTGAAAATCTCTCCTGTATCCATTTTTGGTTGATGAATGTTGATAGACCAAGAATATTTGGCAGGAATAATGCTTGCTTGCTCCTGCAGAGAATTTAATTTTGTTGATTTTGGGTATTCTTCAATTGTTGGAAATGTAAAATTGTTCCCATATTGAATTGAAAAAAGCGGTCTCATTGAAATTGATGAAGAAGTTGTTTGGCTAATACTTGCGTTGTAACAAGATTGGTAAAGAATGTTATAAGTATCAGTTTTTGCTATTGTGTTTCTTATTCTGGAAGGTAGAGAATTGATATCAATTGAATTTCCATTGTATAATTTTGACTTTTTGTAACCGCCGACTCTTCCGTAAGAGCAATAAAAGTTTTCATTTGCTGAGAACAAAGTTTTTTCATTGATGTTATCATTATTTTGTGAAGAAAGATCAATTGTGTTTGCTTGGTAAGTAGTGAATCGAATGAATGGCATGATATTTTCACTTTCAATGCGTGATAAATTGATGTCTGTATATGGGAAAACATTTGAATCAACGAGATATGAAATTGAAAAATTACCATCGCCTCTGTTATAGCAAAAAGATGCTTCAATATTGATTGGAAGAGTTGTAGCAGGGTCAAAATTAATATTGATAGGATATTTGTCATTGACATTTGTTCCGTATGGATTACAGCCAGCTGATATGAAATTAAAAGCTAGAACATCTCCGCAATTCCCTTTGTCGAAATGAGGCATGAACTCTTTATAATTCCAGTGAAATAAAACATCTCCTAGGGCATAGAGATTTGATGGATCTGGAAAATCAGTCATATTTCTTGTGCTCCAAGCATTGAAATGGTTGCTTCCTGATCCATTTCCGTAGCCTATTGCTTCGAAAAGATATGAATATGGAATACGATTGATATATTTTTCATTTGGATACTCATAATAATCTGACACTTTTATCACTCTTCCATCTGCGACTATCGATGTTGGTTTATCTCCTATTGGTTTTTTATCTACCCATAAATAGTCAATAATTCTACCTGCAGTAGATGGAAATTCAGGAACAATACCTATTGGGCTGTATATTGCGTTTTTACCTAAAACACGCGTAAAAGGCCATTGCTCCTCAACAGAAATTGTCGATTGAATATGAGGGTATGGAATTTCTTTATTCGTCGTGAATCCTACGAAAAAATTTGTAAATGAAAAATCATATTTACTATATTTCAATTCATTAGGAAGACGAATTGACAAATATACTTCATTGATATACGAAGTATCCATATTCCCTACGATATCTGTTCCTACGTTACAGACTCTTGAGATTTTATTCCATCCATTTCCTTGAATTACAATATCTTCTACATAATCCAACTTAAATGGCATCTCAATGGTGACTGCAGGATTGCTTGGGTCACCGAAAACTCTATGAATATAAAGCTCGAGTGGAAAATTTTGAAAGATTGAAATATCATTGTTTTTGCAACAGAAAGAAAATGTAAAAAATGCACCATCGAAAGTAGTTGCGTTACCAAATCTAAATGCAATTTCTCGATGTAATGGTAATTCGTTTGAATTTGACGTCTTATTTGATGCTTTGATGTTGAGGTAAGATTTTGGTTGTGACTCTAGGGGAAATTCGTTTAATAGGAAATCTTTGATAAAAATATAATCATCGATATATGTATCGAATCCTGTATTTAAATCAGCATTGTAAAAAATATTCTCAGAAATTGCCTCAGATTGATAGCGAACTTGATTGTATTTGTATTTTTCATTGGAAGGTAAATTGATTAACGATTTTTCTAGTTGTCCGAATTTGACTAAATTTGTAATTGAGGATGAAGAAATTTCTGTCTCTGAGTTAAAATATTCAACTGCGTAATATGGTTGATTTTTTAATATCTCAATCAATGACACATTGTCACAATTACTGCAAGGTTTATATTCTGAAGTTGGATCGAAAGATGAACGATATACCCAAATATCATACAATTCAAAGACGCCATTTTCATCGTAGCAATCAAAATAAAGAGTGATATCTGAAGGTATTGAGCCTTTGTCATCGAGTATCACAATTGTAGACTCTTCGAGTGTTTCATTTTTCTTCATCATCACGGGCTTTAAAGTCAGAGAGTCAGGTTTGAAAAACACTAAATATCCGTTTGCATTGGGTTTTGGATAGCATAATCTTGAATTGAGTGCATTATTCCCGTTGTCTATAAATATATGCTGTATCGGAAAAAGCATTGGAACATATTTTGTGAAATCTAAGTTTATGAGTGCCATTTTTTATACCTATATAAAAAAATAATTATTCTTGTTCTTGTTTTTTTGGAAATAGAAATTTATTGAGAAGTGCGGCTAAAGCACCTCCACTCGCTCCTTTAAAAAATGCTTCACGTAATGCGTCGTCTCTTTCTTTTGCCTTGGCTTTTTCCTCAGCATTTTTAGCATTTTCTTTGTTTGTTTGTTCTTTTGCGTTGTCTTCTTCTACAAGTTCGGGTTGCATGCTTTCTACTTTCTTCTTGTGTTCTTGGTTAGCTTCGATCTGACTATTTTCATCTTTTACTTTTCCTTGATCAATTGCTCTTTTATCTAATTTTTCATCTTTTTTGTCTTTTAAATATGCGAGTTTTTTTTTCTTTGCATCTTGGTCTTTGAAAAAATTTGACAAAGCTTTTTCATTTTTTTCTTTTTCTGACTTAATGTATGAATCGACATCTAAATTTTCATATTTTTCGTCTTGATTGAAAAGTTCTGTTTTTTTGTTAAAAAGATTATCTGAAAATATTTTTTTGCGATTTTGTTCTTTAATTATTTCTTGAGTTTTTGGGTTTATATTAAAAAATTCTTTTTCAAGAGCTAAAGTGCTTTTTACGTCTTTGTCTGTGATTTCTGACAAATCTTGAATTTCGTTTTCATTGCTTGCGATGGTTTTTTCATTATTTATGATGATTTTTTCATTTTCGCTTACAATTTCTTGGTTTGGTTTTCTCTGTTTAAAAATATATTCGTATGCAGGCTTATGTTCTTCTGGTAATTTTTCTTGCAAAATAGTGTGAGCCAAATCTTGAAATGCATCATTTAATTGTGAGCCTTTTGTAAGTTCGGACTTTCCTGTAGCAATATTGTCGATAGTAGCTAAAGATATTTTTGGCTCTTCACCCCCAAACAACTCAAATTTTGCTTTTTCTATGTTCGATATAGCAGGACTATTTATTATTTTTTGAAGAATTTCGTTTGTTTCTTTAGGTGCAATTTCGAGTTGATTTTTTTTTCTAAAATTTTCTTTTGAAAACCTCGTAAGTTCATCAGCTGTAATACCATTGTCCGCCAAGTAATTATTATAATCGTAAATTTTCTTTTGCATTTGCGTTTCTTGGTTTGCAATATTTTGGTTTTTGTCTTGCAAACTTTGGTTTTGTTTTTGCAATTCTTGAATTTTTCCTTGAATTTTTTCTATTGTTGGTCTTCTGTTTTTTGATATTTGATTTCGAGTATCTTCAATGCTTGCTGTAAATTCAGGTTGCTGTTGTAAACTCACTTCATTCATATACTTGCTAAATCCTTTGTCTCCGTATATTTTGAAATCTTCAAAATTTTCTGCTTTAAAATCAATACCACTTTCTATTGCTTGTTCTTTAAACGATTTAAACAACTCATCTCTAGTGATTAATGCTTCGTCTTTAAGCTTAATCATTTTTTGAGTCGCAGGATCTTCAGCTGGATTGTAAGAGGAAGGTTCTTTGGTATTTTTTATTAAATCTTCTAAAAATGCTGTTTCATTTTCATATGGGAAAATTTTGCTTTCGAGTGCTTTTTGTGTATTAGTTTTTGAAATTTGATTTGCTCCAACTCCTGCTACAACTGCTGTGAGTACATCATTTTTTTGCTTTGGAGTAAGAGTCTTTTCTAAATTAGGCATCATTGTTTTTGATGCGTCCCCTGTATAGCTATTTGGCTTCAAAATATTTATAAATTTACCAAAAATTGGTTTAAGAACACTAACCCCTAAAATTCCCGCACCAAGAAATCCCGCTGATACCATACCTTTTTTAATAGCCGTGTCTAAATCATCGCCGTCAACAAAATAACTCATGGCCGCTGAGCCTGCTGCAGTTATACCCAAGCTCCATCCAAGAACAGGGAGTCCTACTATTCCTTTTGCTGCCGTCCAAGCCATAGCAGCTGAAGGAATCAAAACATCTATTCCTGCTCGAAGCCAAGTTTTGGAATCACCTGAGAGGATTTTATTGTTTGTTTCTTGTTTTTGTATTTGTTTTTCGCTTTTTTCAAAAAGCATTAATTGTTTTTCTTGCATGTTATCCATATTATTTTCCTTTTAACAATGAATCACTATTCCACATGGGTTCTGTGCTTGAATCATCTTGTATTTGCTTCAATCCTTCATCAATTGGATCTAATTTGTTTTGCTGTTCTGTTGGATTGGTTTGGTTTTGTTGCTCTTTTTGTCTTTTCATTTCTTGAAAAACTTTTTTTTTGTGTTGAAGAGCTGGATCTTTTTGCATTATTTTTATTGTTTTATCCTCACCATATTTTTTAAGCACTTTTTCATATACTGGATTATTTTGAATTGTTTGTTTTAGGATTTCTTCAGACTCAGGAGTGCTGATATCCATATCAAGGATTTCTCTATTATCATCAAATTCAGATTCAGTGTCTTCCCCTATGAAATTTTCAAATTTAATTGGAAAATCGTCAAGAGCTTTTTTGCTTGCTTCTTGGAATAATATTGATTCGTTATTTCCACTATAAACTTCGCTCTCCAATTGTTTTTTTGCGATTTCAATATTCTTTTGAAAGCTATTTTTTTTGTCTGTCGTTCTTTGTGCCATTATTTTTAACAATTGTTTGATACCCCCTTTTTGAAGAATTAAAGCTATTTTGTCGTTCATAATTACACCCAAAATTCCTTGACTAGGCTTGACATCGTATTCTTTTAATAAAGAAGTTCCAGCTGATTTGATTACATCATTCGCTTGAATCCAAGCCCTGAATCCATCAGCAAATTCTTCTTCTGTCATTTTATGTTTCGCTAAAAAACTATTATCTATGGTAATTAATTGTTTTACTATTCCGTTAACATCAGCACCTTCAGAAAAAAGAGTTTTGCTTTTGTTATTTTCTATAGAAGTAAAAATTTCTTTGAATTTTTTATTGATATCGCTATTTTTATCGCTTTTCATGTATTCTCTTACTATGCCCGTAAACTTGTTAAGATCACTCTCATTTTCAACAACGATATTTGTAAAATTATTCATAGCTTGCATTTCTTTTTGAATTTCAGTGCCTGTTTCTGAAAGATTATATGTTTTGTCTACATCTTTTAATATAGAATTTCTTTTTTCGTCTATTGCTTCTAGCTGTTTTTGTTCTATTCCTATTTCTCTTTTCTTTTCTTTTTCTTCTGCGACTCTTTGTCTTTCAAAAAACAATTTTGCTTGGAAAATTCTATTTTTTTCAGTTTCGATTGCGTGTTCTCTTGCTGATGCAATTCCTGCGAGAAAATTTGTTGACTCTGGCTTTTCTTCACCAGCCTGTTTAATCAGATCATTGAGAAGATTTGCATAGGCTAATGCATATTGATTTACCATTTTCTTGCTTTATATTTTTTCAAAATGTTATTCATAAATGATTAATGAATCGTTGACATACTGGTGAATATTTTTTGTTTTAAGTGAAATGATAGGATTTGGAAATCTAAACAAATTTACAAAAGCAGGTATTCAAGGAAATACCGATCGTCAGAATTGGTATCAAAATGTCTTGGGAAACAATGAGTTTTTAAATGATAGAATCGCAAGCTATCAGCCTTCTGGTATGTTTAATAGGAAAGCTCAAGACATGACTCGATTGTTAGAAAATAGACAATCTGCTGGTGGATTGAGAGGAAATAATGCAAGTGAGTTTGATATTGCTTCAAATGTAAATCAATTAGCTTCTGAGGATTTACAGCAATATCTCGATAATATGAGTAATCTTGAAACGAATGCTTTGAATGTTGCGGGTGATATGGCGGGATTAGGTCAAAATTCAGCTCAAGCTGTAATGCAGGGTGAATTAGCGGAAGATCAGTTGAATGAAGAGAAAAAACAAAATGGTTTCTGGAGAAATATATTACAATCGACAATTAGTAGTGGTTTAGGTGCTTTAATTGGCGGCCCTATTGGTATGGTTGGTAAAAATTTAGGTGATGTTGCGAGTCAGATGGTCGGGAACAAATTTAATAATATGGGTTATACAACTCGTGGTTACGTTTCAGGTAAAAAATGGAACAGCGATGCTGGTTATTTTGCTGGCGATGATTATAAAAATTATTTGAAAAATCCCAATAGAAATAATTTTGGATGGGAAGATGAAAAACAGGAGCGTGAAAAACGATTTAATTACTATTAATATTTGTAATCCTGTTCTAATTCTTCTTCTGGTATTCGCATAACTCTTGCAAGTAAATCCACTGAATCTCTCTGTTTTTGCAGGGAATTGTTTTTTGTGAATTGATATTTTTGCGTCTTTTTTTTCTCTTGAGAAATCTGAATCTTTTCTGGTTTTTTTTCTCGATATTGTCTTTGATACTCTCTTTGATATTCAAGAAGTCTTTCTTGGTTTTCTACTTTATATTCTTTTTGATATTCTTGCATTTTTTCTCGGTTTTTTCTCTTGTATTCTCTTTGATATTCTCTTTGATATTCAAGAAGTCTTTCTCGGTTCTCTACTTTGTATTGCTTTTGATATGCTTGTATTCTTTCTTTGTTGGTTTGATAATAGCCTTCGTAATAAACTTTTTGTCTTTCTTTGAGAATTTTCACAATTTCTGGGTGATGGTAGTTTTCTTTTACCATTGATAATCCTGTTCTAATTCTTCTTCTGATATTTTAATAGAATACATAAAAGCTTCAACTTCTTTTCGATCTCTATACAATTGTATCAAGCCTAATTTTTTCTTTTTTTTGTACTTCCTTTGGTAAATTAAACTTCTTTCGTGATGTTTGTAATAATGTTTTCTTTGGTAAGCTTTGTATTTTTCTTGGTTTTCTTTTCTACGCAATTTGGCTTTTTCTCGTATTTTTTCTTTGTTTTTTTGACAATAGCAAAAATAATAAGCTTGAATTTTTTCTTTATTCTTTTTTTTGTATTCTCTTTGATACTTGAGAATCTTTTCTTTGTTTTCAAGATAAAATCGTTTGTTCTCTTCAAGAATCTTTTCTCTATTTTTGAGATAATGTCGTTTTTGATATTCACGGAATTTCTCTTTGTTTCTTTGATAGTAAGTTTCTTTTACCATTGATAATCCTGTTCTAATTCTTCTTCTTCTGATAGTATGATTTTTTTCTTTCTCATATACTCTCTTATGTATTTTTCCAGCTTTTCTCTGTTTTTTTTACAAAGCTCTTTCTCACTAGCTCTAGCGTTCTTTCTTTTTAATTTGTTTTCTGCAAGAATTTTCTCTTTGTTTTTTTGATAGTAGTCCGAGGAGTAAAGCTTAATTTTCTCTTTGTTTCTTTGATAGTAAGTTTCTTTTACCACTGATAGTCTTTTTCTAGTTCTTCATTTGATATTTTAATGCAATCAATCATTGAGTCAACATATTTTCTATCTCTACGAAGTTGCGTCAAATTTGCTTTTTTTCTTTCTGCATATAATTTTCGATATGTTCTCAGATCCCTTTTTTGATTTTGCGTTTCTTCGAGAATCTTCTTTTTATAATATTGATTTTGTCGATACATTTGAGCTTTCTTTGGATATAATTTTCGATAAAGCCTTGCTTCTTCTAATATTCTTTCTTTATGTTTTGCGTAATGTCGTCTTTGATTGGCGTTAATTCTTTCTTTGTTTTTCTCTCTGTATAATTCGCATCTTTTGAGAATTTTCTCTCTGTTTTTTCGATAATATTTTTGTTCGTAATTTCTTAATTTTTCTAAATTCAATTTTCGATAAAGCTTTCTTTCTTCTGACAATCTCTCTTTGTTCTTCTCATACCATTTTCGATGATAAGCTTTAATTTTCTCTCGATTTTCTGCTTTGTATTGCTTTTGGTATTCGAGTCTTTCTTCTTTGCATCTGTCGTAATAAGTTTTTTTCACCATTGATAATTCAATTATTAATTTGAGCTAAAATTTCTGAAAAAGTATTGTGTAGTTTTTTATTTACTTCTTTACGCCGGAATAAACCTTTGTCTTTCAATGGAAATATTGAATTAGGCAATGATGTGATGATTTCCATATGCTTGAAAAAATCACTTAAATTGTTTACAACTTTCTTTCTTCTTAAATAAATGATTAGATCTGCTTCATTAAATATAACTTCTTGAGCCACTTTTGTATCGAATGCAACATCGCCTTCTGTTAAATCGTCTGTTGTCAAATATGTAAGAGGGCATAGAAAGACAAGTATCTTTCCGTGCTGTCTAGATTTGAGAATAATTTCACTCAATGGTGTGGATATCTTTTTAGAAGTCCAAGCACCCAATTTATAATAAAATTGCGTATCGGATGGAGGGCAGGAAAACTCAGCCTTTGCTCTTGTAATCAACGCACCTATATGGTCGAAGACAATAATTTGTTGTTTGATGAGATGAAATTTAGATGCAATCTCAGTAAGATGGTCTATATTCTTGAGAAATGTGACGTTTGGAATGATATCTTGAAATGGTGACAATGATGATGTCAGGCATGATGAATCAGTGACTATGTATAGTGTTTTATCAGGAATACCCCCTAACATAGTGAAAATTGATTTTCCTACGTCATTTTTCGCCATGATTGTGATAATGGCAGGTTTGTGTAAATCTATATGTTGATTTTCAGATTGTAAATTTTTAATAAACTCTCTATCGTTATTCATCATTTTCCTCATCAATGCATTGTGTGATTGGTGCTTCGAAAGATTCTGAATTAAACCACTCAATTGGATTTTTCTTTGGTGCGAGTGGTATTTGCTTATCTATTTCAATAGTTTTAAGATTTTCTGAAGCTTTCCAGAGTATATAATTTTTCAATTGATGAGTCGAGAGATTTTGCAATTGAATATCTCCGAAGAGAATATCTATAAAATGAAATTCTTGGGAAATTGATTTTTGCATTGTCTCATATATATCTTCATTTAATTCGTCGAGAATGAAGATATGATTTTTGAATTTCTTATAAATTCGAAAATATTCGTTTGCAGAGTATTTTTTGTCTTTCAGAATAAATGATATTATTTGAGATAGACCCTTCATCTTATCTTGTCTTTGAAAATTCAATAAGACAATAAAGGCGGTATGATATTGCAGAGATTCTCTGAATATTGCGGAAAATGCTAAATTCTTAGCAATTGAATAGTTGCAATGAAGAGAGTCGTTTGTTAAGAAATTATTCTTATAATGAATTTCTTTAAATTCTTGAGAAATTCGAAGTTCGATATTTGGAATTTGAAAATTTCTTATAAGATATTGATAAGCTTCAATTTCTTTATGAGAGAGAAATGCGTTGAGAACAAAAAATTGCTCTTCTTCTGGCATCTCTTCTTGATATTTTCTTGGTAATAATGATGGCTTCTCTAAAAAATAACGAAAGCAATGATTTAATAGATGCTTTTCAGAGAGAGACAATTTGCATCTTATGTCGACGAAATCTTTGTGTATTTCAATATCTTGGGGCAACCATAAGGATGCTTTGCAAACTTTAAAAAAATTATCCATATACAATTAATAGTTGTATTTTTATGCTTTTGATATTATATTGTGATTTTAATATATTACAACGTTCGAATGAGAATTTCCGTAAAAGGACGAATAGGAAAAGACCCGCAAGAGATAAAACAAGGTGTAGTGAATTTTTCATTGGCGAGAACTGAGTCATACAAGAAAGGTGATGAATGGATACAGAAGCCTACCATATGGTTTAATGTTTTTGTTACGAATAATGATTATTTGAAATTAATCAATGATTTAGACATCAGAAAGGGTGCACGAATAATAGTTGAAGGCGAGTTTGATGTTCTTGAAGGAAGTGAAAAATACCCGCAACCAAATTACAGAATTCAAGTAATGTTTAAGGATGATAGATTAGTATTTTTAGGAAATAAGTGATTTCGAAAATTACAGAAGTTTTCAATTTTGAAGAGAAAAATCCAGATCAACAATGGAAAGATGTTTTGTTTAGAGAGCAGGAAATTAATAAATTAAATGCTTTAAAGGATAAAATAAATGAATTGATTGACTCTGTGAATGTATTAATGAAGAATGGAAAAGAAGAAAATTAATTTTTCTTTATTGATTTATTCGAAAATTAATATATAATTCTTGTATGCAGTTTTTTTGAGGAAGAAAACGTCGCATATTCTTTTGTTTGAAAAACATTATGACTACTACAAGTAAAATAAAAATATATTACGCCATAGGTTGTGTAATTGATGGCGTCGAGGTTATTGAAGAAAATCAGAAAGCGTATTTACACCCTCAGAGTGATAAATATGAAAAACTCGATAATTTAGTTTTACAAGATATAAATTTTGCATATGCCGATTTAAGAGGATTTTCCTTTAACGGATCAGTTTTGAAAAATGTATATTTTGATTATGCTGATTTGAGAGGTGCATCTTTTTGCAATGTGGAAACTTACAATATCAGTATGTTTTTTGCTGATTACGATGAAAATACTCGTGCGGAAAATGCAAGAGGCTACATGTCTATCGACGAAGAAGATTCACCTATTTTGATTCACCCTATGCAGACTGCACCTAGGTTATGATTATAGTTATCAAATTCACAGGCAGATTCGCTATATAATTCGATATCTAATGCAAAACCTTGGCTTCTCAATGTGTTAAATCTTGCGGTAATCGGCATAGCTGATACCTGCATCATTTCACCATATTGAGGCACTTGAGAAAGAGCTGTCTTCATAATAGAGTCACTGAATGGCTCGTTTGGAAGAGTAACTATTCTTGGATATACCCACATCTTTTTTGGTGGGTAAGTCAAGACGTGCTTTCTTGGTAATGCTAATGGTATCAATTCGCAGTTCTTCAATGCGTCAGTTAAATCAGCTATCAGAGTTCCTGAGTTGATTGATTGATTTGTAGAAGTTTTGTCGAAGATGAAGTTTTCATTGTATGATAAATCTAAATCATCGCCGTTTGCTAATTTTGGTCTCCAGTTACCGCAGAAATTGAAAGTTACCTCTCCTGGATTTCTTTCACCGAAAGTGTAAGTTCCGTGAGTGTATTCTATCAATTGAGAGTCAGGTCTAGTTGTGTTGTATTGAGCTTCTGGTCCTACTACAATTGGCATCATGAAATCACTTGCTTCGTATCCGTTCAAAGCTTTTGTGAGAGCTGAGTTTTTGATGAAGAATACATCACCTGTCTTCAATGTCTTACCATTGATTTGAGCATCGTCACAAGCGATTGTAATTGTTCCTGCAGTAGAGTTGTATAAATCAGCGTTATAGTTGAAAGTTACGTTTGTAATAGTGTAATTTCTTGGCTTATCAGGATTATTTGTTGTTCTATCAGGAATAGATGGCATAGCCGTTCCTGGCACGTGATTTAAAATTTCCCAGTGAGATGTAGAAACTGTTGTTCCGTTTAGACGATCTTCGAATACATTGCGAGTCATTTTATCCAACATATCGCTACCATATTCGCCTAATCTATTCGCTGCGGTTCCTGCGTATAGAATAGTTTTAGTTGTGTCACTCATGACTTGCAATAAGTATGATGATACAGGCGACCCTATAAGATTTCTTACTTGAGTTGTGATTGTGTTGAAAACCTCAAAATTTCCTTGAGTATTATCTTTCGTTGAAATTTGATATGGAACAGCTGTAGTGCCGTCATTTGATAAAGTTGTTGCGTAACATAAGTTTTCCATCAAAAATTTCAATTCGATGTATTTTTGAAATTTAGCGATTGATTGAGGGATTCTTGCCATGAGCTTACGCTTTGTAAACATTTTAATATATCCTTTATCACCCGCCCATCGATTGATAGCTTCTGCGTCGAATAATCTGTCGACTGCACCATAAGAAAATTCTCCTGATACAATTTTTTTCTCTGGAAGTTTAATTGTTGAAATTCCCATCGTGCCATAATCATCCAAAGTATATGATTCTGTTTTTCCGTGGTTTTCTAAATTAAAAAGCTTTACTCTTCCTGCTGTTAAGCCACCATTTAAATCTTGGGCTAAAGAGTGATAAAAATCAGGTGAAGCGATGTATGGAGTTTTTACCTGCATCATCAATGCTTCTTTCGATGCGAGTGTTTCTGGTATTGTCGTTGCTATAAGTTCTAGGGTTTGCCCTATGTTAAGACCTGCCATTAGGATTTGTAAAAATAATTTTCTACATCCTAGAGTTGAATTATTAAAGAATTATTACTTTCCTGTGATTATCTTTGAAAAGATTCTCTTTGTTTCAGAGTCGTCAATCGTTCCTTCTGGTGTAATGTATGATTTATGTTCTTTGATTTCTGCGTTTGAAGGAGTTGACATTATGTGAAGAGGGTCAGGTAATTTATGAGATGGTGTTTTATATTTTTGAAATGTTTTGTCAAGTTTTTTAGTAATCTTGGCTGAATTATCAGTAGCTTTGAATGAGTCAAAATCTTCTTCAGTGAAATTTTTAAATAAGTTGTTGATTTCTTCACCTGTATATTCTTCTGAGAGAGTATCGAGAGCTTCGAATACTGCTACTGAATTTGACAATTCTGTATTGTTCCCTAACAATCTCATGATTTTGTCTACGGGCATTTTCTCTGATAAAGTTTTGTGGAATGTGCTGATTGATTCTTTTTGCAACTCTAAGGCTTCCTTTCTTTGTTTATCCTCTTTGAGTAATGTTTCAATTCTTTGCTTTTCTTCTTCTTGTGCTTTGTTTTCTTCGATTTGTTTTTGAACTCTTTGAACGTAGTTATCTTTTTCAAAAGTCTCTTTAACTATATCTTTTACGATTTGAATTGGGTCAGGTTGGTTAATTTTGTATTCGTCAGTCATATTTTGCTACCTTATTATAAAAAAAATTACATTGCTGTTGCTTGCTCTTCTCTGAAATTTCCTGTTTGATAGAAATCCATCAATACATCGTGATTGATGAGCTGAGGAAAGTACAGATTAAAAGTATTCTTAAATGTTTCTATAAAATTTCCAGAGATTTCTTGTTTATCGATTGAAAAAAATGTTGATCTCATCATCGCCATGAATAAATCAGCTTCGTCTTGGAATTTCTTTGAAAAAATAAGAAAAGCTACCAAGCCGTTAAATAATGACGAAAAAAATACTGAAAAGAATTTATCATCCAGGAAATCTGTGATTATGATTACATTTTTACCTTTTGAAGAGAAATTGAGATTAATTGGGTCTTTGCAGTAATCAGTGGCTTTGATTCTTGCGAAAGCTATTAAAATATCTGATAGAAGATTTTTTAGCTTTGGATTTTCCTCGATTGCAAACAATAATTTTTTGATGTCTATTGATTTTTCAAGATTTAAAAGTTTGTTCCAAATATTGAACTCAAATTCTGCGATATATTTTTGTCTTGCTGTAAGGACTGATTTTTCGATGCCGAAACATCGTAACAAATCATCGAAAGTCTTTTGTATGTCGTTCACAATTTGGAAATACAATTAATAGTTGTATTTCTATTGTAAATGATTGTTTGATAAAGTCAATTTGATTGATTGTTTTGCATTTGAAGAATTTCCCACTCTTTTAAAGAGCGATTTTCCATTGCGTCATATAATTTCTTACCTGAAATAGTGAGTTGAGTAAGATTTTTCTCATGATTCTTGATGAGATCAGCTTCGATTTTTTCTTTTGCAATTTTCTCTCTTGATGCAAGTTCATCTCGCTGAAGAAGAACAAGCTCATCGGGTTTTTTGGCTTCTTCCATTTGCATTTGACGATTGTTTTCGATGGCTTCATCAACTTTTCTGAGTAATGCATCTGGATCAGGTATTTTCATATTTTTTACATATTCTCTTATAAATATCTCACGTAGATGCGGTTCCTGTATGTATTGCATACCCTCTACAATTGCTGTTCGATTTGCTTCTTGGGATAAATTTAAATTTGTATCTATGAGAACATCGAAATTGATGTTTTTAGTCATGATTTTGTAATTGTCATAATTACCTTGGAAAGCTTCGAGAAGCGGATAGACAGGGTCGAGAGTGTTATTGATGTATATTGAGAAAAACATCTGTTTATATAATTCGCAGAATTTCTTTAATGAAAGTTTAATATTTCCAAATTGTCTTGAGAAAAGATTGTTTTTACTGGCTTCTTTTAATTTTAACGCTTCACCTGACTCTGCGAAATTTGAATTATGTTCGTCATAGTGACCTCGCATCATTTGATCGAGGTATTGTATTTGCATTCTTTTGGCTTCCAATAAAGATGCTGGTAATTCTACGGCTGATAATAATTCTGGTGGTAATTGTTCTGACGTTCCCGCCGTAGATTGAGCTAAAACTAGGTAATTGGAATTGGATATATCCTTGACGTCGTTCATAAATTTTTCGTCGAGAGTATATTTGTTTGTGAAAGCGAAAGTATTTGTTTTTGTGTATGGTATTAATTCGTGGATTCTTGAGGATATCCAAGAAAGCTCTTTTTGTTCGGCTAAAGCGTATTCAAATATTGAAGCAGTCTTTTGTATGTCTGAGGTGTATGCTGACGCTCCATCAATGTAAATTAAGGGTAAAAAAGACCATTCAAATACTGATTGTTCTAAAATGCAATTATTACAAAACAAAGTTCTTCTTGTTCTGCCTTCTTTTGTGTAGTCAAAATACTCAGCTATGAATACTATATCCCTTGTGTCTTGCATCAAATAGTAGAGAAATGGTGATTGCTTTTCTTCTACGGAAATTGATTGAGGTTCATTGCCTTTTAATTCCTTTTTATACCTTTCTTTGATTTCTTCTCTTGATACTTTATGAATTACGCCACAGAAAGCATTTGGATTCATTGCGAAAGAGTCATTTTTCGATGGAGTTTTGGAAAATGGTGAAAAAAATGCCATTTCAGGATAATATACGGGGTCGAGATAGATATCGAAATCATTGAAGCCACCCTGTGCGTTATTCATGTAATTGATTTTCAAGACGCCATAACCACATGATAAGACTGAGTCGATGGTATGGACTAGATGAATTATGTTTTCTTCGTTATTGAAGAATTTCTCAAGCTTTCTTTGAAGCATTGATGCAAACTCAGGAATTGCGATATTTTCATCTGAGAGCAACTTTGGTGTATAAGTTGCTTGACTAAAAGAGCCTAGAATTTCATCAATTTTAGAGCCCAAAGGGTTTGTGTAATGATACATTGTGAAATGTTCGATTAATGCATGAGATTTAAAATTTGTAGAAGTGCCCCAATATTGACTGAATTGCACTGATTTTAATCTCTCTTGCCATTGCATATACATTCGAAAATCTTTGTCTTGGCTGAGAGTGGTGTTACGATTTCTTCCTGCCATTTTGTAGATTTCCCTTGACATGATGCCGTAGATTGCATTTTCTCTCCAGAATTGCATCCATAGGATAATATTTTTTTGAAATTTCTGTAATTCGCTTTGTTCTTTTTTGGTGTAGTTCATTTTGTTCCTTTATTTAAAATTGATAATCTTGACCGAGGTCTTTGTATCGATGAGGATTTTGTTCCATGATTTCTATCTGAGTCATTGCTTTTTCTTTTTTGATTTTGGGTGTTTTTGAATAAAAATTGTAATGCCTTTGAAGATTTGTCAGAAAATACGAATACATTTTATAAAATTTCAATTCATCGATATCAGGGTTTTCAATGAGAAAATCTCTTGAGTTGCGTAGTAGGTCTTTCATTTGATTTCAAAATAAATTAAGATTGAATGTCTGAATAGCGAGCGGTAGATATTGATTTCTTATAATAGGTTGGAGAAATCGAAAAGATGCTTGTAACAAAATTCGCCCCTGAGGAAAGCGTGAGTCTTTAATTGTGGAAGCAAATATTTCCTTAGGGAGGATTCTGAGTTCAAACTCATTTGATAAATCTTTATTGGAGCCTGTAGTTTTTGAAAATTGACAATATATGTGATAGAGAGATTTCTCAGTTTCCTTGAGTTGTTCTTGCTTTGCAAAATCTTGATAATAAGCTGAAATTGGGCGTATTGCAAAATCAATTGATTCGATGCCGAATGCATCATTATTCTCTGTTCTTATGATTCCTGTCGTGATATTAAGCGGAATAGGCTTGCCATCATATGATGCGAGTGATGATGACATATTATGAATTGCAGGCTTATTTGATATGAAATACCACTCATTACCGAAGCGGAATATATCGTTTGCGATGAAGCGATTTATCCCCGATTCAGATAGATAAGTATGATTGCCATTGTCGATATCAATGCAAATTGTTCTATTATTGACGTTAAGGACATAGAAATTTAGATCAGAAGGTGAAAAATTATAAGCATTAATTGTCGAATTTGTTGGTAGATTTTCGAAGAAAAATGATAGATTATTGTTTTCAATAGTGATTTCATTTGGCTGATTGAAATCTACCATCGTTACTGAAGGTGAAGAATTTTCATTACAACCGAGGTATAATAATCTTCCGTTGAGAATTGTAACTGAATTTGGAAAAATTGTGCCTGATTCTATGAGTTGATTCGAATATCTTGATAATCCTATGTTATCTTCGCTGGAATACCAAAATTCAACGCATTTTGTTCCGATTACACATAGTGTTCTTTTTGCTCTTACAATTGCCACTATATCGCATGGAATTGATTGAATTGAAAAAACATTAGGATTGAGAGATGGTGCGTTTGTAAAGAGATTTGTAAATATATAAAACTTTCCTTGGAAAGCATCGAGAACAATGACCTTTGTATCGAGATATTCTAAAGATGCTGGTAAATACAAAGCTTTGATTTTCTTCTCTATATCATTCCATAGAGTGATTTGAGTCTGCTGATAATCTTGTGAATAATCAAGTTGCTTCATCGTCGCTGAAATGATGGCGTTTGTATTGTTTCGCTCTATGGTTGCGAGAAATAAACCACCATTACCACCGCTTGTAAGAATTACATTACCATCGATATCTTCGATGATTGACATTTTTGATTCATTTGGAATATGCTCTGGCATATCTTCATTGATGATAAATGGAAGCCTTGATATAATTTTGAAATTCTTGTCTATGATTGTAAGCCCGTCAATTGAAACGAGATAAAGATAATTGCCTGTTCGATCGATGAGGACTTTGATGAAGGGAGCATGGTTTGTATTTTCGAAGATTGTTTGATAGCCGAAAAATGAACGAAGTATTTTGTCGTTGTCTAGATAGAAATTTACATATTCAGTATCATTATTTTCATCTTCTCTTGAGTATTTATTACATGATTCAAGCAAGTTAATAGCGTTGTTTTCCATATATTGTTATCTTCCGATTGTTTTAAATTTCTTAAGATTGTCAGTGGCTTCTTGCCATACGATTTTAAGTGATTCCAATTGCTTTTCTTTGAGAAGCATTTTAGCCACTTCATAAGCTGTTATGGATATTACAGGTTGTAGATAACGATTTGGCATTTCTAAAAGTTCTTCATCTACATTTTCGCCACAGATATCGAACTCTGAAAATCTTCCGTCGAGTATAAGTGACATTGATTGAGAAATTGCATTTATCTTTAAAATTTGCCTGTCATCGAAACAGCACCAAGCATAACCATCTTTGAGATATGGCATAAAGTCATCGAAAGATAACATTTTAAGACTTGTAGCGTTTTTAATGACTGATTCGCTGTAATCAGCCCTATGAACTGAGTGAATTGATAGAATATCGAAATCAAAATCGATATCTTCATATTGATTGTGACAATCGTATTTCTTTTTATTTGAAAATGAAAGTTGTATCAAATTACCTTGAGATAATCTTGAATATTCCTTAAATGATAAAATCTTTCTTTGACGAGGTAACAATTCAGCATAAGTCTCTAATGTTGTTTTAAGAGCAAATCTTACCAATTTGGTTTTTGTGACATCGATATATTGATTATCGACGTGCCATTCCCATTCTTGTAAACCTGCTAATACCATCGAGGTAATTTGCTTGATTGTGACTGACATTTAATATCCTTTTTTAATTGTTTGGAATTACAACTTTTAATTGTATGATAGTGCAATTGTATGGGAAAAGATTAAAAAATGGTGTATTTAAGGGGGAAAAATCGTTATAACAATGTGAAGATTGTCATTGATGATATTGTCTTTGATTCGAAGACTGAGGGGAATTATTACTCATTTTTAAAGATGAGAATGGGTAGGGGTGAGATTTCTGAATTATATCCTCAGTGCCCTTTATTGCTTGATAAGAATGATGAAAGATTGGGTATGTATTTCTGTGATTTCGCTTACAGGAATTTTAAAGGTGAATTGGTTTATGATGAGATAAAAAGCCCACCTACTTTTGAGGAGGGTGTATTTCGATTGAAGATGAAAATATTGGCTTTGAAAGGTATTGATATCAATATATATATTTCGAATGGAAAGCATCTCAATTCTAAATCTTCGTCTATGAGAATATTGGAAGGAAAGAAAAGAGAGTCTATTGTTTATAGTGAGTATAATAGTTTTTTAGCGATGAGAGATATTAGTTTTTTTTAACTTTTTTTTTTTGTTTTTTACTATTAACACTTCTTACATTTCTGGATAACCTTAATTAATTTGAAAAACTTATAATTTTGTTTTAATTTTCATCAACTAGGGTTGGAGTTATTTTGTTTGAAATTTGGAATAATTTAAAGTTCTCTTTCAACCTTGTCAAAAGTTGATTTTATTCTTTTTCTTTTTTTTTTTTTTTTTTTCTTCTGTTACTATTATTTTTTTTTTTTTTT
>Ga0114969_10000265_pt1 | contig 44184 bp, 37 predicted proteins | sample M_130807_MF_Meta_FD_87316 | JGI IMG/M metagenome (GOLD analysis project Ga0114969, IMG submission 87316) | Freshwater microbial communities from Lake Montjoie, Canada to study carbon cycling - M_130807_MF_MetaG | ecosystem: Environmental > Aquatic > Freshwater > Lake | place: Lake Montjoie... | reverse complement strand
TGCTGCGCCTGTGTTACCAGTAGGACCTGTAACTGAACTTGCTGCGCCTGTGTTACCAGTAGGACCTGTAACTGAACTTGCTGCGCCTGTGTTACCAGTAGGACCGGTAACTGAACTTGCTGCGCCTGTGTTACCAGTAGGACCTGTAACTGAACTTGCTGCGCCTGTGTCACCTGTAGGACCTGTAACTGAACTTGCTGCGCCTGTGTCACCTGTAGGACCTGTAACTGAACTTGCTGCGCCTGTGTCACCAGTAGGACCTGTAACTGAACTTGCTGCGCCTGTGTCACCTGTAGGACCTGTAACTGAACTTGCTGCGCCTGTGTCACCAGTAGGACCTGTAGGACCAGTATCTCCCGTCACACCAACTTGTGCGCTAAATGTAGTGATAATATTTGAATAAGAAACGGGTGACTCGTAATAAGTTGTTGCGGTTGATGAGAGTCCAGATGTATTTTTCCCAGTGACAATTACAACAATATCTGTATATAAAGCTATAGCTATATTAGATGGTATTACCATTGAAATTTGCTGAAAAGTAAGTGTACTAGTTGGATTCGCGTCAAATCCAGACGCTGTAACTAATTCTGTTAAAATACCAGGTACCGCAGAATCATATCCATAAAGACGAAATTGATACAATGCGTTGTTCCCTATTATTTGGGTACAATATAAATTCATAGTCCAAATACCTGCTGGAATAAATGGTGAGTTATTCAATTCGGATATTGAAATGGCAAATTGAGTTGACCAATCTTCTTGATTTAGTGTAGGAAATGTTTGTTGAACAGTTGTTTGTGAACTGCTAGTTGATGTCGTGGACAGATGTCTAACTTTTAATGGTGATGATGGTATTGGTGAAACAGTTCGAGCACCTGATGGATCACTAGGTGGACTTGAATTTGGTGGAAAAGCAAATAAATCAATTGGAGATGCTGTTGTTTCACTATAATTCATATACAATAGTAAACCAGACGATAAGCCATCGGCTCCAGTGGGACCTTCGGCGCCTGTATCTCCTGTAAAACCAGTTGGACCTGTAAAACCAGTAGGTCCTGTAAAACCAGTCGCACCTTCGGCGCCTGTATCTCCTGTAAAACCAGTAGGTCCAGTAGGTCCAGTAGGTCCATAATTAATTTCAGGATACGGTAGACATTGAGGGCATTCATTATCATCATTACAATCATAGCAATTGTCTGGTTGGTCGCAAGGATTGCCACTAGTACCATTACTACTTGATCCAAATGAAGCAGCCGGAATGCCATTTATGTACTCCACATTCAAATTTGTTACTGTTATATTTTCTGCGTTAATACTGCTCATATTATTATAAATATATATAATTTCTAATATAATATTACTAAAATAAGTATTGTAATATTTTATTTAAGGAATTGGAAATGGTCTCTGTTCCTTAGAAACAACCAAAGGCACTGGCAAAATATTATCAGGTTGTCCATATAAATTGACACTCTTCAAGCAAATCAATTCAGGTCTTAGAGGCGGAGCAGGGTTGACTAAATTGGTTGAATTAATGCCAAACAAGAATGACTCAATATCAGCCGCATTATGAGACAGTGTGTTCCAAGGTAGTTGACCTGGGTTGAAGCCTCTGCCTGCTAGACGTGTATCGTAAGCGTAACCATTACCACCATTCTTATACATTTGCCACGCCTCTATTTGAACATTTTGTCTGTGATCTAAACAAAAATTACCAGGAGTATTTTTATTACGGGTTGAAGCCATTATTATATACTTTATATAATAAAATATATAATTATTATCATTTTATTTCATTTTATTTCATTTATTTTGGCTTGTCACTAATTTGAAAAAGCTTTAGTGTCCGCTGCTTCAAAAGTTCCATCATTTCAGGCTTTACGTGTCCTAGAATTAACATCTGACACAAACATCTATGTGTCAAATAGAACATTTTTTGACTAAATAATGTAATGAATATTAAATAGTCAGTATTGCGTTTCAAATTAGCCAACTCAGTTTCAGTCTTTGCCGTGTTCGGATCAGAAATCAACCCATTCATCTCAACCAAAAATGTCTTGAATTCCTCATTCTTAATAAGCTTCTCAAATATTGCCTTGATTCCTTCGTCCATTTTGGGATCATCTATTGTCTCTGCGCCAAATACCTCAAGCAGCTCATCGCGATACAATTTCTCGCAAATATAGGTAATATCCTTTCGGTTATACTTGTAATCTTCATCAGCTTGCTCTTCATCAGCTTCTTCATCAGCTACTTGCTCTCCCTCTTCTCCTTCTTCTACTTGCTCTCCCTCTTGACCCTCTTCTTCTAATTGTTCTTTTTCTTTTTCTAAAGTTTTCTCAGTAGCAAGAGTTTGAGAGTTTAAAGGCTTTTTATTACTATTAACCACCTCAATTCTGCGTCCTCTATGCCCTGTTTCATCATCACTGTCTCCGCCCACTTCAACATTTATGACTATATTCTCATTGGAGTGATCACCAGCATTTCTAAATACCGATTGAATTGCGGCAGTTATTTCGGCTGCCGCCTCTGAAGCCAAACGTACCTCTAAACGTCTAACTAATTCATTTTCTATTTCGTGATATCTTACTATAAAATCTGTTTTATACATTTTATAGTATATAAATGTGAAAATTCTTTAAATCTTAATTACTAATTATTTATTTTTATTTTGTGGCTTATCATTTGATTATTGCCTAGAATACTTCTCACGATCTCTTGTTAGTTCACGGGATGGCACACCGCCTCTGATCCAGCCCTCCGATGCGCTAGACTCAATCAAATTGTTCGGGTTCTGGATATTGTCCTTAACTGTAGGGATCAATGGAGTAGTGCGGTACTTCAAGTGACTCTTCTCAGTCAAATGGGTTACTGTTCGCTTGTTAGTGACCGCCTCTCCTTGCTGGATTTGCGACTCCAAAATGGGATCCACTGCGCCTCTTCCTAAAAATGGAACAGTAGCAAACGGACGTTGAAACAAATCTATTCTGGCCTTGGGGTTTGTCTGAACAGAGCCAATGAGCAATTTGGAACTGTCGTCAATATTGGAACCGCACATATCGGAGCCCATACTGCCGGAATAGATGATACCAGGTTGAGTTGTCGCCAATTGCTTCGCCTTGGACATATTACAATCCGAAGTAAAGTAATTTTGAAGCAAATAGGAGCAAGCTTGGGCGTTTTCAATTGAGTTTATATCTTGCGAGCAACTGTCGTTACCAATTCTTCCCATCGTATTAAATGTAAAATCTGAAACAAATGCCATTTTTATATATTACTACAATAAAAATAAATTATTCTAATTAATTTATATTTATTCCTTAATTATAATACATTTTTGCTAAAGATTATAATTTATTTTATACTAATTAGTATAATAATGCCTAATACATATCCAATTTATTGTATTAATCTAGAACATCGCAAAGACAGACTAAGACATTCCATAAATCAATTTAAAAATTTAGGTATTTCACCTAATACAGTTATATACCCTTATTTTAAAAAAGATCCAAGGGGTGGTGTATATGGTTGTTTTGATTCACATATTAAAGTATGGAATGATTTTTTTATAAATCATCCAAATGAAAAATATGCTTTGGTATTTGAAGATGATTTTGTAGCAACAAATAAGTCAAAAACTATTTTAGAAAATGCGACCAAATTTATAGACAATAATTATGATAAAATTGACATTTTGTTTTTACATAATATTTGTGTGGATGTAGAAAATACTATAAATTATTTAAATTTTACTTATGGTTACGGTTTAGGAGCACACGCATATTTTGTTACACGTGAGTATATTAAATCAATCATAAATAAATATGGACAATTACCAGAACCAAACGGACGCCATATTGATTTTGAAATTGGTTTTAATATCATTGATAATGACAATAAAATTTATAGTGATAAATGTTTTTTTGTAAAAAAAGAGTGTTTTAAACAATTGACAGACAAAAGTGATAATTATGTGAATTTTATAGATGAAATTATTAGATTTGATATAAATCAAAATTTAGAATTTATTATCAATATTTTTAAAGTTTTAAAAAAGATGGTACTCAATGATAACCAAATAAAAATAATTCAATGGTTTATAAATTATTTAGTTACAGTCAAAATGAATAATATGAATATTATGAATAAAAATAAAAAAAATACAAAACAAGATCTTCTAAAATGTTTACAATTGTTTTTTAATAATTAGGATATAAATTTGAAATTATTCTTTTTAAATTTATATTTTTTGTAACGACTAATGCTCTCAAATTATGTAAGAATATATCTGTAACTGTCGGCATATCTTTGTAGGTTGCCTGCAGCGTTGTCTTCCTTCGCTGAAGGTTTATTTCCATATAACCATTGACCGTAAGATCCTTGATCGTTCATCACGCGACTGTTGGCTGTACTGTAGAACCCCTGCATCATATCGGTGTCCAATTGGTAATTATCATACAAGTCGCCATATAGCTGCTTGTTAGTGCTCTTAATGCCCGGGTAAAGCATTTGGGTCTGCTTCTTAACGGCACTTGTAATCTCATCAGATACAACCGGGTTAAAACTGGGCGCTGCTGCTAGTCTATTGGGGTCGTCCATAATATCGGTTAAAAGCACATTGCCAAACGGGTTCTTCTTTGTAGTCGGATAAAATTCGCTCCTTAATACATTCTCTAGAGTAACCGGATTGCTTACTATTGGCGCGGGCATTGACTCGCTCTTTTTCTTTTTCTGAGTAAAGTTTTCTTTCAAACCGGTAACAATGGTCTGCTTTCTGTAACGATAAATTGAGAAAATGATTGCTAATGTTACAAGTCCAATTATTAGGAAATGTGTCTTCATTGTAAATATAAATCCTAAAGTAGATAGGATAATAACAAGACGACTAATCGCATTCATCTTGGCTTCAATTGTCATTGATGAAGACGGCCAAACCTGAAATATAGAACTTTTGTTAAATAATATTGTCGGATCATTTGACCAAAATGGAGTTGTCATTATAATATATATATACTTTTATACTTTATACTTTATATATTATAACTATCGGTCAATTGATTTGAAACTATAATCGCTTATCCGACTTGATTTACTAGATCTAGATGTAGAACTTGATTTAGATTTTGGGTTTTGAATTGGACTAAATATAGATCTAGAACTGGATTTTGAACTTGACATTGGACTAAATACAGATCTAGAACTGGATCTTGACTTAGACTTAGATTTAGAACTTGACAATGGACTAACAACATCTGAGACACCTAAAGGTTCTTCATTTGGTTTAATAATATTTTTGACATTTAATTCCTTTGTTAGTTTATCAAAATGATTATTGATTTTTGAACTTAATGTACTAACATATTTATTATATGCGTCCAATTTAGTGTAAGTATGAATAAACTCACGACAAGACTTTACATTTAATGAATGACCACATAAATTCCCCCAATCATAGAAAGAATTGTTTCGCATCATATTATTCATTTGATCACGCATTTTATCATCGTGACACGATTTTAAGCACGATATTACACATAATGGTTTACGTTGCTTCAATTTATCAATATTTTCTATAAATTTGGTCTCAAAATCCTTCAGTTTAATATTTCCTGCCTTAGAATGGAGTTCACTTAATATTACATTTGTGTCTTTTTTCCTACTAGAAAATCCAAATAATGATCCACCTTTACGTGTCTTATTAGCTCGTATTCTTCTTTTTATTCCTCTTGTATGTGTCATTGTTGTAAGTTATATAATAAAATGATAATTTAATTAATTTATTATATTGGGTTAAAGATTTTATTTCTTGCCTTTCTTCTTTTTACTAGAACTTGGTTCTTGTACAGGTGCTTGTGCTTGTCCTGGTCCTGGTGGCTTAGCCCCTCTCGGCGTCTTTTGTGCTTTCTCACCAGTGCTAAAAATCTTGATGAGTTCTTCCTCGGATAGAGCAGGAGTCGCTTGCTTAGGAGTCGCTTGCTTAGAAGTCGCTTGCGATAAAGGAGTTGTTTTTTGTGCCACCTTTGCTCGCATTCGCTCCTTCATTTGCGCCATCTTCATATTCTTACTCATTTGTGCCTCCATTGCGCCCATATTTACCTTGGTATTCTTGTCAAGCCCCGGTATCCCCATTTGACTAAATATCTTGGACATATCACCCATTCCCGGCATACTCTTCATCTTATTCAAAAGATCCATACCTTCATTCATTAGCTCACTCTCTTTGATCTCACCCGACTTGATTTTGCTCTCAATTTTGCCACCAATGTTCTTAACCATATTCATCAGCTTGCCCGGGTTCTTGAACAACTGTTGAAACACGTCCTTGGGATTGGATGCATTGTCCATATTCAAATCCAATTCTGCCGCAGTATCTTCTGCTAACTCCATTGCTAATTTTCCCAACTTGCCGCCCATAAGACTGTTAAGGTGGTTATGTAGTTCCTCCGCATTGGGCATATTCTCAGGTGTAAATGGGCTACCTTTTTCTCCTTCTTTTCCTTCTCCTTCTTTTCCTTCTTTTCCTTCTTGGGAAGTTTCCTGAGAAAAAAGCGACGACATATTCTCTAGCGTCTCGGCCAATTTAGACTTTAATTCATCCTCATTAATTGCCTCAAACAGTTTCGCAGTGTCGCCCAATTCCGAGCTATTATTAACTGTTCCAATGACTGAAAAAAGGATCAGTTGTAAATACTTCCAAATGGTCTCTCTCGTTGTGTCACTAATATCGCACTTCCAGAGCTGTTTAAAAACAATGCCGGGTAAAAACTCTGTATTGGACTCCGAGTCATCAGCAAAAATCTCGCCATTCTTGTACAAAATGTCAAAAAATCGTTCAGGAATTGTCTTTACACAGTGCCTAAATACAAAGGCAATCTCTCGTTGTTTTCTGGTTTCATCATTAGACCACCAGCGCTTAATAAGGCCACTATATTCGGGAAAAGTTGTCACAATATCGGCAATAAAATCATTAATAATTTTGCTAAACTCAGCAGGCACTTCTAAATCCTCAAATGATTTACCTTGTTTTTCTTGTTTGTTTTCTTGTTTGTTTTCTTGTTTGTTTTCTTGTTTGTTTTCTTGTTTGTTTTCTTGTTTGTTTTCTTTTGCTTGTTTTTCTGACGACATATATATTTTTAATTAAAAGATATATGTTTAAATTAAACTAATAACAAAAGATATTTTAATTATTTGTTAGTTTATTTCTCAATATTTTTATCAATTACAACAATCTTTGAAACGTTTTTAACAATTTGTGAAATATTATTTTGTTGTTCTTCATACGAACCACCAGACATTGAGTTCATCACAATATTATTATACTGATCATTCTTTTTTGAATCAGAATAGATACAATCTGGATTCAAATTTTTCCAAGTTTGGATCTGTTTGATATTTTTATTTGCTACTTGTCTAATCGCATTTTTGAGAAGAGGTTTATCATCTGTTTCCTTAGTCCACTGATTATTTTCCTTAATATAAAGTACTTCTCGTTTAAAATCACTACAATGTATTGGTCTTGAATATGTATCTAGATCCTTCAAATTATTGATTAAAATATTTGTTATACCTTCTACATAACCAAGATGTCCAAAATTTTCTAAATCTGAGAGTTGCATTTTAATAGAAGCAACAAATTCATCAATATTAATAGCATCTTTACATTTTTCATTTAAAAATAAATTTAAGTTGAATGAATTATTGTTAATATTATTAGAATTAACATTATTATAAGTTGTATTATTTATTGTTTCCTTCTTAATTAGTTCCATAATTAACCCTTTGAATTCAGAGTTTTCCTTAATAAGATATTCAACCAAATTGTCTTTTTTGTCATTATTTTGTTCAACTGCAATTTCCATTTGACATTTTTTTTTATGCCTACTTAATCCCGAATTATATGTATAAATATTACCACATTTACATACAAATTTTGCTTGATCACAGACAGGGGTAAAATGGGGTTTTATGTTACCATTCGTTACCATTTTAGACAATTCTTGATGTTTTGCTGTCAACAAATGTCTGGAGTAATCTTTTTTGTTACTGGATATAAAGCAACAACTAACACACTGAAATTTGAGGGGTTTTTGGGGTAATTCCGTTATCATTTATTACCTTTTTATTTATACTCAGAAAATAATCCTAAAGTTATCACCCAATTATTGTTTTTTATCGTCACAGTTTTTTCAACTCTTAAAATAATTTTGAGACCATTATGGTGATAACTCTGAAAAATGGGTCATTTTCAAAACTTTTTTCGGGTTTCCAAATCTGGACATTTCTTACAAAGTTGAAAATGTCCAAAATCCATTTCCCTTTTTACTTTTGGGAAAAAAAGTGTTACTGAGAAATATGGACTAAATATCTGCTATTTTATGAGAGCATATATGGTAACAACAGTTAAAATGTCGTTTGACACCATATTTTTATACACCTTTAAACAAGTGTTAAACAAGTGAAGAAATCTTACATAAATTCTGGATATATTTCATTGTTTTTTCTTTGTTACTAACACTCATCTCTTTAATTGGCTCGCGTATCATATTAATATAGTCCATTATATTGTTTGAGTTACCGTGGTTCTCAAACTCCTTGGAATAGTCTTTATCAACAAAGAAACTAATATCACCCTTTTCAATTTGATTTCTATATGGTTCGCAAACATAGTTGGTCCAAATTTTCACAAGAATTTTTGGATTGGCTTTTCGGATCGCAATTAAAGCATTCTTGGCACTTAAAATCTTGACATTATCAGGGAAAATGTTACAAATATCGGATACAAATTCAATAAAATGATCATTAAAAATTGTTAGTACGTTAGACGACATTAAATAAAAAGTATGGATTATCTTTAAATCTTTTTATCATTTCTTTTTGAAACATTGATTATAATTCCATCCGAGATCTTATTGGAACTAGATGAATTTCTTTAACCAAAAATAAAACACTTATTACACCTTTTAACATTTGAAATGCCGATTTATATATCATAATTCTGCTTCGCAGAATTTATACAAAGTTACAGAATATAACAAAGGCAATTTATCGGTTTTTGCTACGCTAAAAAGTAACAGTTGCCTTTTCACATTAAAAGATGCCGACTCAAAGAGTCGGCGTTTGAAATATAAAAAGGTGTAAAAACAATATAAAAAATACTTGTAAAATATAAATAAAATGCCATTGATACCCAAATATATTTTTTGCCAATGTATGAAGCCCTGGAAAATCTGCGTTAGTAAGTCAAATAGTTACAAAATAGATGTAAGAGATTTGTTAGATGTATGGGCAATTAATCGTTACATATTTAAACCAAATATTCAACCAAATTTAAATTACGACTTTATCAATTTGAAACCGTCAAAAACAAAATTTGTCTGCCGATTCAACAATAAACCGTAAACTTAATCAATCGTAAACTTAACCAATCGTAAACTTAACCCACTCACCATCTTCAAAATACCATATTTCACTACCAGATCCCTTTTTATCAAGGAATTTTTGAAAGCGATCATATATACTTTTATCTATTGTCATAATGGGTTTACAAGCACTACAAAACTTTACTTCATTGACAATCGTTATGTATTTTTCTAGAACAACACGGCAGCCACATTCGTCACATTCCAAGTCTTCCGTTTCAAACAACTTCTCTTCATCAACAAAGCGAAATTCGTGATATTCCATACACTCTTGTAATTCTTTCAATAAAGTATCTTGTAATTCATATTTACAAACAGACTCACATTCAATGCTAGTTTCACTTTTTTCACGTCTGTCAATCACAATATAAGGAATCTTTATGTTTTCCATTTCTTTCTATAGCTAATTATAGTTACAATATTATTATATTTATTTCAGTTCAATTTTAATATAATAATACAATTTTCAGGGGTTTGGTAACACTTTGATGGTTTGGCTCTTACTTCGTTGAACCTTTTATAAGCGTAGCGGAAAAAGGTGGAATTAGGTATACTTAATATTTGTTAGTTCCTGTTCTCTTTTACGTTGTAGTGCCTCAACACTCATTTCACCATCCTTTAATTTATCCGTTTTATATTCCGTATCATCAGTTGGCAAGTGCATTGTCATATTCATTGAATCATTGAGTGACACATAGTTATGCATTTGTCTAACCCCACCGTTACCCTTGACACTCAAATCCTCGTCATTTTGATCCAAGAAACTGTAGTTATCAGAAACGATTCCGCTTCCAAATGCCGAAGCACCGAACCCAAATGCCATCGGCTCCATATTATTTTGAGTGGCTTGTTTTACTTGAGCCTGCTGTGTCGGCTTGAAATGGGCGTAAATATCGTCACCATAAATCACCTTATAATTCTGATTGAGAAGTAAAAGTGCCGGTACTTTACTAACATTCTCAGGCATAATAATTTTCTGCCCGTTTTGTAAAACAATAAATACCTTACCAGATGGGTCTTTGACCCGATTATCAATACAAATAAAATGAATATCTTTAGCTATTTGAGTTTTAGATATTGTCTGAATGATCTTCTTAGACGGTTCACAGAAATTGCTATAATACAATATGCTACTCATTAAATTATAATAAGTTTATTTGTATCTTATTTTTAACTAATTATTATTAAAAATAATTTATTTTTCTGTTTAAATAAAATTGAACTAAATCTTATTTAAAAATAACAACAATATAATATACATACAATGAGTGCTAAACTTGAAAATTTAAAGGAATCCGACGATATTTTAACATTCACCATTGCTGGTGTAGATGTTAGTTATGTGAATGCTATCAGACGGACTATTCTTTCGGATATTCCCGTGGTTTGTTTCAAAACGACACCCTATGAAGAAAACAAAGCAAATATTTCAATCAACACAAGTCGTCTAAACAATGAGATTATCAAACAACGCTTAAGTTGTATTCCGATCTGTATTAAGGATTTGGCTATTCCTTTTAAGAACTATTTGCTAGAGATTGACGTTGAGAATAAAACTGATACTTCAATCTATGTTACTACTAAAGATTTCAGAATACGAAATACAACAACCGACTCATATTTAGATGAAGCCGATTTGCGCAAGATATTCCCTCCTTATATTCCACCCACCGGCAAGGGCGAGTATTTCATTGATTTTGTGAAATTAAGACCCAGGGTTTCGGATGAGTTGCCCGGTGAGCGTATCAAGTTGACTTGTGAGCTCATTGTGTCTACTGCGAGAGACGATAGTATGTTTAATGTAACCGCTACTTGTGCTTATGGATGTACTCCGGATGAGACCAAAATCAATACTGAGTTGGGCATTCGCAAGCACAAATGGCAGGAGGAAGGCAAGAGTGAGAATGAGGTCAACTTTGAGTCCACCAACTGGAAACTGCTTGAAGGTATGCGTTATGTCAAGAGAAGGAGCTTTGACTTTGTTTTACAGACGGTTGGTATTTACGAAAATACTGAATTAATCATAAAGTCGTGTGAAATTTTACTAGACAAGTTTCAAGAACAACAGAGATTATTGGATGCGGATGAAATGGAAATAAAACCAGCAAACGTGACAATGGAAAATACTTATGATGTTATCCTAGTGAATGAGGATTATACAGTTGGCAACATATTGAATTATGAGATTTATGATATATATTACAATGATTTAAAGAAGGTGTCGTATGTCGGTTTCAAGAAGATGCACCCTCACGATTCAGATAGTTTATTGCGCATTTCCATTGTGGAGCCCAATTTAGGTAAGGAATATGTCAAGCAAATGTTGAAAACTATATTTAAGCAAATACTTGAGAATTTACAACAGATCAAGGGGCTATTTGACGGCAGCAGAACAAAGTTTGCTGCTGTTGAACAACGAAAATCAGGAACTAGAGCAGCAGATGGTGGTCCTTAAACAAACCATTAATTAAACATATTGATTAATTCAATGTCAAAATCACTCAAAAAATTAGTACCATATTCTTCTTTAGACAAGCTCTTATAATGATCAATATATTCTACAGCCGAAAAAATCTCTGTTTCCAAATACAACGTCATATTAATCTTCTTTTTTCTACCATTATATTGAAGCTTATATTGCTTAACAATTTGCGATATATTGTCGTATATATCGTCAACAGAATCTTGTAATTCTTTTTTTGTTAGTACTTCTTGTTCGCTCCCGTCTTTGAAGTCAATTAAATACACATAGGAACCAATTTGCGCCATTTAAACAGAATAATATAATTGTTAACAAACTCTTATATTATTTTTATAATTATTTAAAAGATGTTTTGTAATGATAATATATACATCTCTGTATGATTTTAAATCAAACAATATTTTCTTTTTTAAAAGAAGAAGTCAAAACACTTTCTCAAAAATACGCATTTAAAAACGAGTTTATTAAAGAGATAGATAATTTGGGATTTGAAAATAATCTTAATAAAACCAAGCCAATAAAATGTATTGAACTAACAAATGAAATAGTCTTATTATTACTCGATAACAAATATTCGGAATTCAAAACAATTCTTAATAAAATACCAGAATTTGCTAATTGCTGTGATATAGGCGATTTATATAGTTTATGGCATATAATCTATATAAAATGTTCTAATCCAGTTCTAATAATTGGCGCTGGTGTTTCCGGGTTGACAATTGCGTCAAAAATTGCGGATAAGCCGTTACTAATTTTAGAAGCACGCGATCGTATTGGTGGCCGTGTTTTTACAAGTGACTCAAATATGGATATGGGCGCAGCTTGGCTTCACGGTTCCGATTGTAACCCATTAAACAAATTACTAGATTTCAATAATCTGATCCCAGTTTCAAAATGTAACCCTTGGATGCACTCGGAGAATACAGAAATAGAGTATATGTCGTCAACTCATACTATTTCAGAAGACAAGCGGCAACAATTGGCTACAAAATGGAATGAATTGGCAGCTAAAATGGGCAATATGCCTAACCAAACAATTATTGAAGCATTTGAGCAACTAACAAACAAACAAGGTTATAGTGAATGTAAAGAATATGAATCAGACATAGAATTAGATGACGATCTGTCCAGTTTCTTATATATGATTGAAGTCTGGTGTGGCGGCAGTGTTAAAACATTATCAACTGATTTCTTGAATATTAATGAAAATGATAACAAAGGTCAGTATAACAACGCATTATTTGGCGACTATGGTGGGTCGCATTATTTGTTTAAAAATGGCGCCAAAACTCTCATTGAAGCGCTTATAAACTCAGCAATAATTCCAAATCTACAGGATAAAATCAAGTGTAACCAGATTGTAACAAATATAAACTATAGCAGCTATTATGTAGAGGTTGTCACAAGTTCTGGACAAGTTTATCATTGTGACAAATTGTGTATAACAATACCGCCTGAACCTCTAAAGAATATACACTTTGTTCCGCCACTTGAAACTAATAAAACAGAAGCGCTAGCTAAAATCAAAATGGGTTCCTATAAGAAGATCCAAATAGAATTTGCCAAGGAAGACGTGTTTTGGAAGGATGATGTGCCAATGTTTTTGACATACAATCCAAAGACAAGTGGCACAAATTACTATTTAAATTCTAACAAAGATGTAAAAGATAAAAAAGAAGACATATGTCCCTACATATTATGGAATAATTATAAGTTTTCCAAGAATAAGCCAATTCTAGAGGCAATTTGTCCGGCTAATATTGGATGGAATTTGGTGGGCAAAAGTGATGAAGAAATCATTGAAACAATGTTAACACAATTACATAACTATTATCCACTGGTTCCAGAGCCAAAAGCTTGACACGTGACTAGGTGGGAAGAGGATATTTTTAGCAAGGGAGCATACTCTTATCACGACGCCAATATTACAGATGCTGATATTCAAAAGGTATATCAAAATATAGGCAATACTATATTTTTCGCAGGTGAGCATACGGATCCAATATATTATGGGTCTCTTCACGCGGCGTATAATAGCGGACTAAGAGTATTAAATGAACTAGGTATCTAATTAAATTATGAATATTATATGTAATAAACTTACAAATAATATATTTTACTTTTACAATCTTTAAACCAAATCAGCCTTCAAAGTATCCACATTGCGCTTTCTCAAACTATGATTCAAGCAGAACATTAAAAGACTTGATGGCAGCTTATTCACATAATCAATGACATATGTGTTATTTATTGATCCCTTTGATTCCCGCAAATTAGTCAAATAGTGTTCGTGGATCTTGAACATATGCGTCTTGTATTGAGCAGGGAACTCATTTAAAGGTTTTTCCTTCTTCACGTAGCACGAAATGTAGTTCTTGAAAAGCGTGTTTGTGAACATATGTAGCTGATCTCTGTATCCAGACAGCTCATTCTTGGTCTCCGGATAGAACTTCAAAAACTCGGGAATCTTGCCTGCCTGTCTCAAAGACAAATACTGATACTGCATCTTGGGCTGATTGCCTCGCAAGTGACGCACCTCCTCATAAATTGGATTTCTAAACTTGGTGCGTTCATTTGTGTCCAAATTGCGAACAACGATGCCTAGAACATTGTAGGGTGTATTTGGACTGGCAAACTTTTCAATTAGTTCAGTGTAACTCGTAAATTCATAGGTCTCGGGAAACCGAATGGACGTTAGACCCCAGAATCCATATTGCCTCACATCGGACATCTTTTGACTAATGACTTTTACAACATTATTAGAATCTTGAATGATTTGAAATACGTCAACTAGATACAATTGAGGTTTGGAAAATGGCACAACAATTCGGTTTTCAGGGTGTTGTAGAACAAAGCTGTAGCAGAAATTTGGGTTAAGAGTATGAATGAATAGTCCATTTGCTACACAAGCCTCCATAAACATTTCATTAAAGGTTTTAGTCGCGCCCTTAAAAAAGGTCACATTGGCGCCCACAGTGCTTCGTGTAGCAATTTGCCAGCAGCCAGTTAACCCGACAGAAGGATCAAAAAACACATTGATCATCGTGCCCTCAATAAACTCCTGCGCAATAATAGACTTGGGCTTTTCCTTATTCTCATTATCATTATCATTATCATTATCATTTGGTAAAGGATACATCTGTAAAAACTGGTCAGCGGGTACTGATTTAGGTGGTGAAAAACATACGACACGATTCGCATCATTAATGATGACAGATCGGAACAAACCATATTTGCCTATTTGTGCTTTATGTAGAAAATTCCTATTGTATCTCACAATTCTATATTTCTCATTTGATTTAGTAGAATAATTAGTTATATTAATAGGACTATTATCTTCAGTATCAGAAGCACTATCATTTAATAATCTAGCAAACTCGGTTATTTCAGACAAATTATAAACGCTTGGTATTGACATTATTTATATTATTTATTGAAGTAGTCTTTAAACCTTTTTACTTTTAATTTGGGACAAATTATATCCATTAGATTTCCGTATAGATAAAAAATTTCTATTATAAATATAAGATAATGTCACAATCATCTGACTCACCAATTAAAGACATTAGTAAGGAAACAGCGGTAAAACCTATAGGAGACATTTTAGAGGCAAAAGCAGTAGCACCAGTAGCAGAAGAAGCAAAAGAAGAAAAGGGTATTATAAGCCAAATTACTTCGGCGGCTGATTCGTTAGTGAATAGAATAACAGGAGCCAATAAAGAAGAAGGAGAAAAAAAAGAAGAATCTAAAGAAGAAGATGTCAAAGTATTAGAAGGCGAAGGATTAGAAGGATTAGAAGGCGAAGGATCAAAAGAACTAGACATATCTAAAGAAGCGGTACAAGTTAAAGAAGAAGCAGAAGTCATTCTAAAACTAGGTGATGTCATTTATATTTTAGATCCCACTAATGAAATATTAAATGAAAATACGTTTATTATTACGTATATAGATCCCACAAAAATTAAGTTGGTGGATGTAAAATCATTTGAAGAAACGCAATTGAATATTAAATCGGATGGCACAATTGGTTCAGGTACGATTACTGAAATCAAAATAATTAGTCGTAATCCAAATGATGGGTTTGCCAGGCAAAATGATTTGGTTCCAGGCAAGTGGGTCAATATATATTTTGGAGGCGAATATCCAACAGTGATTACAGGAGAGATTACTAATTTAGAAGAAGATATGATTGAATTAAGAACGACTGATGATGACACAATTTACATTAACTTTGCGTATCAGGGCATTCCTGAAAAGTTGCCAATTGAGACATTTGAAATTAGACCACCACCTGACGCAAAACAAAAGGAAGGATTAGAGGAAGGATTAGACGAAGGATTGGACGAAGGATTGGAAGAAGGATTAGAAGAAGGGGAATTAGAAGAAGGTGAAATACGAGAAGAAGACATTGCTGTCCCCAAGCGCAATATTAGAGATAAGGTGAAGCAATTTCTAATAGAAGGCGACGCAATTGTATTTGGCGATATAGTTAAGATCCAAGAGTTTGTAAACATAGACAAGGACAAATATCGTTTCAATATTGAAACACAAACAAATGACTTGTTAGAGGAGATGGTTTCAACAATCCCTAGTGGCAGAAGGACACCCAGTGTATTAAATAGCATCCATATAATGATTACTCGTTTTCTACAATTGCGTGATTTATCATCCAAATTTGACATTAACAATAATATTACAGGCATCGTAAAGAAGACAGCAGATGATCGCCCTCTTGCTGATTACTTGTCAAAATTCAAGAACACTCTTTACTGGATTATGTTAGTTGCTAAGAATATTAAGAAGGTTTACACTCCTGAAATGAAAGAGAATGAAAATGATGTTTTCTACATCAAGCAGAATGAGGATTTATTAGAATTGTCTACATTATTTAAAAATTACAGAGCAAATGCGACTGCTGATGGGCAAAATAGATATAGTGAGCTTTATAGCGCAGTAAACCCATATTTAACGCCGTTTGATCCAGTGTTTCCGGATGCGTCTGAGAGCGTATTTACGGCGGCAAATGGCATTATTGTAAATGGCAACGTGGCAAGTGATATTAACGTAATCATAGACAATTTGACTGACTTGTATTCGTCGGTTGTAGACAATGATCAGGTTCAAACAAGAAAATTTGTTATAGAGAGATACAATCTGGGTCTTGATCGTCTAGAAGCAACCAATTTAAAAGGTAGCAAGATGATTGCGCATCGTGTCAAACTAACACCAAATGATAATATGTCAATCAATTCCGTTCTAACACTTCCAGAACCGGCAATCCGGTTCTCACAAATTAATTTACCAGGCTCAAGTTTGTTAGTTAAAGCAAATTTAGGTCTTAATTTTTTGAACTATTGGCAAATGCTGAAACAGAAAACCAATTATACCAAGGTTGAAATCAGTGATTTGGAGACCGAAATAGAATATGAGAATGAGAATTTTGTAGATGATATCAAAGATTATTTTTTAAACTTATCGTCATTTGAAAGACCCGAAGGCGTTACCAATTTAGAAATATACGAACACTTTTTGAAGATTATTATCCCCAAGATCCGGATCATTTTCAATTTGGTTAAGAAATACATTGGCGGTAGTTTGTCAATGGTGAATATCATATCCTATTTGGAGCCCTTTCTAGTGTATTCCAATGACTTGACATACAAGCAATACCTTGATTTTAACGAGTTTATTAAGCAAAAAATTGGCGAATATAACAAGACATATGTAGAATATAGCAGAGCATTTTCGGTCTTAAGAAATATGAAAATACCAAACAAATACACTAATGATTTTTTTGAATTGTTTGATAATAATCCGGATATAAGAGGGATCGTTTTTGAAGCATATGGATTACAAGACCGAGCAAAATTATACGCAATGTCTAGTTCGGAACTGTTGAAGAAAGTCACTGTAGATGATTATGGTAATTTATTCAATAACTCAGTCGCATTTAGTAATATGGAATTGATGTATCCAGACGAGTTAAAGAGTATTTTTCAAGCCGATAAGGATGCGTTAAAAGCGCAATTGGAGAAAAATGCCGCAGAGGACACTTGTACTTCTTATGTAATAGCCAAGAAATACTATTCTAGAGAAATGCTTGAAGCAGATAATGGTAACGATATTTACTTTGACAAGGACTTTGATAATACAAATTATGAATTGATTGATGTTACTTATAAAAAAGAACGCGATTCATTAAATCCCGAGGAAATGATCATTTTCTTGACTGATCAACTAACAAATAAATTCAAAAAAGACGAGAGAACTGCTGCGTATATGGCTGAAACACTTGTGAATCGTGCTAAAAAGGTGGCTAATGGTCAATATGCGATGCTTTCAGTTTCGGAAGGCGACGGTCCCAATTCCGAAGTAAATGGTCTTGAATATTATGTCAGAAAAGATGATGAATGGTCAAAAGCGACAGATATTGATCCCCAGTGGTTTATTAAAGACGAAGATGTATTATGTAATATCCAGACAGACTGCTTATTTAAGCCGAATAAGACGGATGATGCTTGCGAGTCAACAGAGGTCACGCGTGACACAATGGTTTCCAATGCTTTAAAACAAATTATGGATCAATTTGATAAGAATTATCAAATGACAAAGGAACAGTTTAATAAAATTGTAACTGCTAAGGCGCTCTATTATGATGATATTTATGCTAGGCTACAGAAATTGAAATTAGATGCGAATCTGAAATACAATATGCAGCAATATAATCTTGGATTACAAGTATCAGACGAGCTTAAAACCCAGGTTGTTAGTCCATATACCAAATTACGTGATCTAATTACAAGCCAACAAGATTTTGTTAAAAAGCAAAATGATATTTTGCGATTTGTAGAAATGTATGGTCGTAACGGTAATACAGAGATGGCTAATGTTCACGATGGAGAAATGGAAAGCGAATGGTGGGTATATTGTAAAGACACGGATACAAAATTGATGCCGCAATTCAGAGCAATTTTAGCTTACAATTTTGTGAATGCTCCTGATAATTATGAAAACGTTTTAAATTTGTTGAAACAAGATATTGGCCGTCTAAGTGCCAATGGTGATGCTTGGGTAGATGTTAATAGTGGCGAAGTAATATGTCAAATTGATGCTGATGTTGAAGAAGGATACAAGGATGGTTTCAAGATGAAAAGTCGTGATATTATGGAACAAGATACTAACAATGTTACTGCTGCTAATGCGTCAAATAAATCCAAAATGTTGTCGCCTGATGGTCAAATGGTCTTCAATATTATTCATTCTATTGCGTCAAATATGGGAATCAATATTGATCATTCCAGTGATTTTATTATCAAGGTTGTCACTGAACTAATGAGTGATATAAGGATTATTGATAAGGAATCTGTATATAGAGAGAAGGAGAAGCAGGCGGCGATCAAGGGAAAGAAATTGCCCGAATATGGCCTTGTTTATAGTTCTACACTTATGATGCTGACACTTGGTATGTTTTTGATTGGTGTACAAACGAGTATTCCTTCTGTAAAAACTCGCAAAACATTTCCGGGCTGTGTGAGATCATTTAGTGGATTCCCCTTTGAGGGAGAGGGTGACGATACTGGTCTCAAATATTTGGCGTGTGTTGCGTTTAAAATGAGAAGTAAGACGATGCCTTGGGATTCCTTAGCACGAATCAAAGAAGAAGAGTTGGCAAATCGTATTAAACTGTTTACTGTTAAATTCTTGTTGCCTTATTCAGAGGTGGAACAGAAGATTAGAGAGAAAGTTGATTATTTGTTACAGAATCCCGAAATTGGCATTCCGGATGAGCATAATATGGCCAAATGGACCAATTTTTTGCCACCATTGAGGCGTTTCCACGTAAAAGGCCTACAAAATGTTAGTTCCGGGTTTAATGACCAAATGTTACATAATATTAAGATTGGAAGTCCTAAGCAAATTGAAGATATGTTAGTTATAGAGTCCAAAATTATTGCTTATTCGCTTGCTCTTCAGGAAGAAATACAGCAAATAGTTGATAAGAAGGATTTGTTAATGAAAGCGTCAAATCAGCCTTTTATGGACAATGCTTGCTGTAATGACAAGGAAAATGGTACACTAACAGCATTACAATATTTTGTCAAGGAGAACCCCAATATTGAAGTAAATAATAATGTTGTCAGGGAATTGTCAAAGGTAATGAATGATGTCAAGATTTTAACAGAGAGCGCAATTATGCTGAGTGAAGTTGATACCAAACGTGTTTTTCCTGAGATACCAAATGCTTACAGCGAGGATACAATTTACAGAGCATTTATTGATTTATGTAGGTTTCAATCGTCGGTGCCAATGAGTGATGAATTGGCCACAATTTGTGTAAGCAAACCTGATTACTTATCAAAGAATGATTCACTACAAGAAAAGATTGCTAAGCTGAAACGTGAAGGACGCAATTATTCCAAGGAGGCATTTTTGCGTATGTTTCAAATTGTTAGTAGGGAAAACATAATCCCCATTTCCTTAGCATTTAATAGACCATCTTATTCAGATACATTGGGTAAGTTGCTTGTAAAAATGGACGAAAATGATGAACAAGTTGTTGCTCGTGTTTTCAGAGACAAAATGGAGACATTGTTAGATACATATGACGTGTCAATACAGGAAGATACTGAGGATATGAGAACTATGAAGAATTATTTAGATCGCGCTAATACAGAAATGCGAAGAGAAGTCATAGATTTTGTTAAAAGGAAATCAAAGATTGGAAGGAATGATCTTAAAAAGGTTGTTGCTTTTTTGAATGAACTAACAAATTGGGATTTTGACAAAACAGGAGAAGGAGAAGAAGAAGAAGGAGAAGAAGAAGTTAAGACAACGGATTCTATTTCAGATGACGGAATGTACAATTATATTAATTATTTCAAAACATTCATCTCTTTGCTCTCAGTTGTTTTACCAACAATGATCTTAAATAAGCAGGTCCAGTCAATGGCTCCTCCAGCATATTGGGGTTTATCTCAAAAACACGGTCAGGATCTAAAAAATATTGTGGAGTCATATTATGAGCCATTGCGAAAATTCTATGATAATAGTACAATTAAGAATCTACTCTATGAAATACAAAGTAGATGTGCTGCTGTAGTTTTACTATCTGAACAAACACCCGCACTAACAAATATAAGAGTGGGCGATATTGACACCTATTCTATATTTGATAAGCGAATGTCTACATTATTGTATGAGTATTATATGCTGCTAGTTTTTACCGAATATATTAGTTTAGCAAAGAATCCCGAAATGATTACAAGAATGTTAGTTAAATCAAAAAGTGACAAAGATGATATATTTAGTTCAGACTTTTTAGTAGAGCAGCAACTGCGATTCACAGAGACTGAACAGCAATATATGGAAGGCGATGTGGTTAAATTACAGGAAAATGTGGCATCTTTGTTAGTTTCTTATATTACAATGATGATGGATTCAAAGGATACAATTGATTTATCTTACAAAACGGTAATGGATCGGGTATTTAAATTAAAAGAAACTGAGAAATACACATTCACAGATCGTCTTAAGAATTTATCAGAAGAAGAGCGCGAAGTTGATACTATTTTGAAAATCAATAAGCTGGGTGTTTGGTCTAAGGGTTTAAATAAAGGTATTAAAGAATATGACCCGGAGAATTATGACCAGGAGAAAGATATGATGGAGAAAATTGCTCAAGTGGAGAAAAATGTGAGGAAAAACGTAAATGTTACAGACCAAAATGTGGACATATTTTTAGATGAAGCGATGGATGATATAGAAGCGGATGAATTTGCTAATGCGGATGAGTTTAGGATGGGCGGTATGGATGATGATGATGATATTAATGGAGACCGTGATAATGATGATGGTGATGGAGATGATAATAACTTTGCTTATGATGATTAGTAAATATTTAGAGAGCAAAAATAATATATTATATTTAAAATCACAATATAATATAATGAAAACATTTAAAAACAAAAAAATAAATAAATCCCTATCTAAGTTTTGTGTATTAATTCATGGAGGCGCTGGAGATATTAGTAAAAATATTGATGATAAGTCATATTATGCGGCACTTGAATCTATAATTAATAATATTTATAAATTTATTAAAACAAATTCAAATATAACAGCAGTAGACATTTGTGAATTTGCTGTCAAATTATTTGAAGATAATCCATTATTTAACGCAGGTAAAGGATCAGTTTCAACAGACAAAAAAACATACGAATTAGAAGCGGCAATTATGGACGGAAAAACACTCAAATGTGGATCAGTTTCATTAATACAAAGAGTAAAAAATCCCATTTCAGTAGCAAGATTAGTAATGGATAAAACAAACCATAATTATATTATTGGAGAAGCAGCCGAGAATATTGCAAAACAAAATGGTCTTACAATGGTTAATAATTCATATTTTTCTACTGGAGTAAAAACGGATAGGATTGTATCTGATAAAAATAGTAAAGTTGGTACATCAGGAGCAGTTTGTTTATATAAAGGAACTTTAGCAGCAGCCACATCTACTGGTGGTATTACAAATAAAATGAGTGGTCGTGTAGGTGATACTCCAATAATTGGCGCAGGTACATATGCAAATAATGATACTTGTGCAGTATCAGCAACAGGTTGGGGTGAAGAATTTATGCGCCGTGTTGCCGCCTATGATATTGCAGCAAGAATAAAATATGCTGGAAAAGATTTAATAACAGCGTGTCATGATTCGGTATTCAATTATTTGCCAAGTGGTTCTGGAGGAATTATTGCAGTAGATAAACAGGGTAATTTTTCTATGGATCACAATTCTTCGGGAATGTTCCGCGGAATAATCCAAAATTCAAAAAATATAGGATATAATATAACAGCTAAAATAGGCATATGGGATGATATGATACCAGTAGAACTTTCAAAAACTGAAAACAAAGCTAAAAATCCTAGATATTTAAATAAAACTAGACGACATAAAAGAATAATTAAAGGTTATTTAGCAAGCAATCAATAATTATATTATATTTAAAATCACAATATAATATAACAATAATAATGAAAAGTTTTAAAGAATTAATTAATAAGCAACAACAACAAAAATCAGAGACAAGTCAATCTAAACAACAACCTCCTCCTCCTCCTCCTCCTCCTCCTCCTCCTCCTTCTTCATATAAACCTCCTTCTTCACTAATAAAAAAACTAGAAACAAGTACACAAGCACAAGCAGCATCAGCACCTACAGCAGTAGTAAAAACAGTAGTACAAGCGCAAGCAGTAGCACAAGCAGTAGCAGCACCTACAGCAGTAGTAAAAACAGTAGCACAAGCGCAAGCGCAAGCAGTAGCAAAAGCAGTAAAAGAAAGATATGCCTTCGCGATCATCCATTTTGGAAGCAATCCAGTATATTTAGAATTAGAGCTGTATTTTTTCAAAATGTTGCGTCAAAATACAAACAATGATATCATATATTTATATTCGGTAAATGACACACCCACTGCGTTTGTGGACGCAATAAGACCATTAGTAACCGAGGTAGTTCCATATGATGATAGAAATATAACATATGACGTATCTTTTAATAGTGGATACAGCAATTTTAACACATTAAGGACGTGTAATTTTATTTTTGCTTACACATTAAAGAAGTACAACAAGGTCTGTATTATTGAATCGGATATGGTTATTATGAGAAATATTGATCATATTTTTGGTTTAGAAACGCCTGCTGTACTAACATATTATATTGGTAACTCAAATTTAAAAAATAATCAAAAAATTCGCAACAATCCCGAAGAAGTGCTTTCAAAATGTAAAGAAATGGGGCGAATAAATGGCGGAGTTATGCTTATATATCCAAGTATGACACTATTCAATAAATACAAGGAAAAAATACAAGATGTTGTTCAACACGAGTGTAAGTATCCAAATGAGACGTTATTTGAATATGTGAATAATTCATATTACAATTTACCAGTTCAATACAATTTATCACATTATCAGGCACGATCGCATATATTGAAACAATACGGATTAACAGTTAAAGATATTTATATTTATCATTTTAATGAAACAAAATACAAGCATCTGGATATTATTAAAAACCCTTTGGACGAAAATGGCGACAACTGGCTTGAAATTATTCAGAGAGAACCAAAGTATGATGTTAAGAAGTTTCCAATATTACATTACAAGGAGACCACTTATGATAGATACAGATCGGAAATAGAACCGATTATGGCGGCATTAAAACCAATTCCTTCTATTTCACCTGCAAAAGATGAAATTAGACCGATATCATCCCTTTCACCACCCAAGGAAGAAATTAGACCAATATCACCCTTTTCATCTTCCTTATTCAAGTCAAAGTCTAAGTCTAAGTCTAAGTCAAAGTCTAAGTCTAAGTCTAAGTCTAAGAGTTCTTCATCATCAAGTTCATCATCTAAATCAAAAACAAAAAGTAAACCTACAGTAAAAAGATCTAGATGTCCAAACGGAACACGATGGAATAAGAAAACAAGTAAATGTGAACCAATATAAATTATATAAATAAATTATTTAGATAATTTATATTTTTAAAAAGGTTAATACCTAATAGTTTTTTAAATATTGATATATTAGAGATAACCAATGTTAAGACAATTTATAGCAGAAAATGTAACAATAGCCGCAATAGTTTTATTCGTCATACTATTTTGGTTTGTACATACAATAAAACCAGTATTCTTATATAAACCAGATGGCAGCTTAAGAGAGTTTGGTGTAGGCTATAAAAACAAGACAATTTTGCCAATTTGGCTATTATCAATTATTCTAGGCATTTTATGTTATTTGTTTGTGTTGTATTATTTAGCATATCCCAAAATTGTTTAATTTAATTTAATACAACTGTCGCAGTATTTGCTTTTTCTTCGGCTTCCTTTGCTGCCTGATCTTCTTGATATTTATCATATCCTGCTTTTATTTGAGCAGCACTCTTAACACACCCTCGGCTAGCTAAATTATAATATACAACGGATGAAATCAAAATAGCAGTGTAAACATACCAGAATGCCTCACCTATATTATCCTTTAGCACAACCAAATCTAACAACTTGGCTTTATTATCAACTTCAACTTGGCCTATAATGGTATCCTTCATAAGCGGTTTCAATAAATCCCACGAACTCAAAAAGTTGTCTGGTGTGATCTGATTAATTAATATAGATTTATTCCCAAGCATCTTAACTAGAGTATCGGCGGCGGTTGTTATTTCCGCTTTCTTTTTTGTATCTGATAATCCTGCTATTTTCGCATTAAGGTCAGCATCTAACATAATATTCGCAAACAGCGTTTTTGCTGACCCAGCAATCGCAAAGTATCCAATCACATCTGAAAACGCACTTTTGAACCCCGGAAAAATAATTAGAATCGCAATTATGATGCCAAAAATAATGAGCCACGGAAAAAACGTGTATAACGCAGCGGGGCCAATATTGTTCTTAACCTCGCCACCACATTTGTTAGTTAAGTAAGCAGTATTTAAAAGAAATTGTGTCAAGCATACAATCAAGAGATACAGAGCAAGTTTAGGAAATATAGAATTCTTATAGTCGGTGTAACAATCAGGCCCTAATTGATCCAGTGTTAATTTTGGTTTTAAAGCCAAAAAATAACCAATCGTTATAATTATAAAAAATAGTAAAGATAACAATGATATATCCATATAGATAATTGGTATAATTTTTTTTTGTTTTTTAAAGGTATTTAATATGAGTTTTTATGATGAACATTCTAAACCTATGTTGACCGAGCCAGGTGTAAAATACTTTTTGAATGCTACGTTAAAACAATGTCATACTTTCAAAGAAAGTCATCATAATATGCTGTTTAATATAAGTATGTTAATCGTATTCCTTTTGATTTTAGGAGTTTTACTTTTATACAAGTATAAGGGACGATTATCTAGAGAGGAAATGCGGGAGAAGGAAGAAGAGAAAAAGCGGTATATATTGACTAAAATACGAAATTTTAAGCAGGCCAAGTTGCGTGCCCAACAGGAACTAATTACTGGACTACCGCATTGGGAGAGTGAATTGGAGGAAGTAAATAAGACTATTATAGGCCAAATAAATCGTAATATTTAGGTTATAAATTTATAATTTTATATTTATATATTTATAAATTATAATGACTGAAAAAATAAGTGTTGAAGATGCTACTAATGAATATTACCGGCTTAAAAATTTATACGAAACGTCTTATTATGAAAAATACATTAAACCAATTATTAAGGCTGAGAAAAAGAGTAAACGTGAAAAACGTGTAGAATATTCTAAATTGCCTAAAGCGGAGTGTGTGAATTGTAAACGAAATGTAGGAACCACATTTTCAATTATTGGAAAAATATCAGAACGCGTCTTTACAGTTAAATGTGGAGACATAACTGCTCCGTGTCCTTTAAATATCAATATAGTAAGTGCTAAATATAATACATTTTCTGATGAAATTTCCAAATATGAAGGGGATATTAACAAGTTGAAAACAGATATTATAAAGGAGAAATACAATATTATGTTTGGATACACACCTGAAGAAAATGGAATAGATAATTTTACTAGTATGTCTACTGAATTGAAAGACACGTCAATGTTGACGGGATATGTTATTGAAAAAAATATATTAGTTAATAATAACCCTGAAAAGGAGGAATTGTTGCGAAAATCTGTAACCATTTTTGGTAATGATTACTTGACTCAGTTTAAACAAATGGTACAACAATTCAATCAGGATGGTAATGAAGCAATTATGACCGAAGCCGCTAAGTTTTACAATGACGAGATGGTGCCGCGTTTAAAAGAGATTCAAGGATTAAAATATGACGAATGTTTTCTTGAGTATGATCAAGACAGTTTAGAATATAAATTATACCAAATAAAAAACAGTTTATCAAATTTAGAAACGAGCGACAGTTCTGAGGCCAAAGTAGTTTCTTTTGTTACCGGGTTAAAAGAAACTGGAACCAAGGCAATGGCGGAAGACAAGACTCAGACAAAGAAAAAGAAGAAGAAGTTGGAGTTCATTATTGAAGGAGAAGATGAAATTGTTTTATCAGATACACCATTGTATGCGCCTAATTCACCTGAATACAACCCTGAATCACCGCCGCAAACAAATAATAATTTTACAATTAACGGCGAAGAAGTTACTTGGACTGATCCTGACCCGGATTATGCTTCAATATGGAGAGCCTTGTCTCCAAAATACAAGGCAATCTTGGTTCAAGACCCTGCTTGGATGAGAAAAACAATGGATGAATTTGTAGCAATTAGACAAACCCCTGGAAATGTGCCTAGAGACTTTGTAATACCAGATGATATTTTGTTACCGCCAAAGGTGTCAGAAGAAGGCAAAGAATTGGATTTTGGTAACCCAGTATTAAATGATTTGGTTGCGCGTTTGGCTATAGAGCAGAGAAATATAGTAATTGATGCTTTGCCAAAGAAAGAGACTAGTAATGAAGAGGATTTTAAGCCAATGTTTGGCATATTAAAACATATGTTGAAGAAAGTTGTTGATTTTAGATCTTAATTACAAGGTTAATCATTCAACTTAATTTATTTTCTTATTTAAAAATATTTATATAATATAAATGCTAACAAAATATATAAATATTCCACTTTTTATAATCACTTTTGCCATAGGATTATTTTTTGTGTATGTTTTAGGACCCGAAACAAAGACAATTTATATATATCCATCACCGTCAAATTATACAAAAACACAATATAAAGATAATACAGACCAGTGTTTCAAATTTGTGCCAACGGAAACAAAATGTCCGTTGAATCCATTTAAAATACATACAGTGCCTGTCCAAAGTTAACGACTGTCCAAAGTTAACGACTGTCCAAAGTTAACGGTTAAGTTAAGACTTTCAACTTAATAAACTCAGATAAAAATAACTGTTAAAAAAATTATAAATATATAATATAAATAAATTATGTATTTATCCAAATTTGTTAATAGTGTAACAGGACGAAATCTAATGTCAATTATATTAGGTTTAGGACTGGCTACTTTTTTTAGACAAATGTGTAGTGGGAAAAATTGTATAATAACAAAAGCGCCCCCTCTTGAAGAAATTGATGATAAAATTTACAAGTTTGACGGAAAATGCTACAAATTAGAGAAGAACGCAGAAAAATGTAATAATAAAAAGAAGGTTGTTAGTTTTGCGTAATTATTAGTTTACAGCAATCTTTAGATAATATATTATGTCCTCATTAAACACAACTAGTATCAATGATTTACCCACAGATCCTACTGGCGGTGGTAGTATAGGCGGAAATATATCTTTAGTAGCAAACGAAACATCCAGTTATAAAAATCAGGTAATCCCTCAACAGCAACAGCAACAGCAACAGCAACAGCAACAGCAAATGTCTCAAAGTATGTCTCTTGATCAATCCACAATTAGCCAGATCGTAAATGGACTACAACAAGCCAGCATTGCTGGCGCAACCTCGCTTCCAAGCAGAGATATTCCGCAAAATACTCAACAACTAACACACGACCCAGAAATTAAAGCAAATTATGTACCGCAAGCATCACCTGATCATACAGATTATATTAAAGATGAGCCAGCTGAATATGATTATCCAGAGGAACGTGTTAAAAATACATTGGATAGAATTTATGATGATATTCAGGCACCGTTATTGCTAGCAATATTATATTTTGTGTTTCAGCTGCCAATAATGCGTAAATTAATATTTAAATATATACCATTTTTGTGTAGCAATGACGGAAATTATAACTTGAATGGTCTCATATTTACCAGTTGTATGTTCGGCTTCATCTATTTCTCATTGACCAAGTCAATGGCACAATTTAACAAATTTTAATTTTAATATAATATAATATAATCTAATCATAATATAAATGTCAATATTTAAAGACATTTCATTATATCAAGCAGATTTATTGAAGTCTGTTGCTATATTTTATTTATTAATTTTGGGCAATTTTATTACAGGTTTATTTACGTGTAATCAGAAGAATTTTGTACAAAACAATAAAATGGTACAAACAATTATTGCGTTTGGATTATTCTATTTTCTAGTGACTCTTGTTTCTAATACAGGTAATCTAGAAGTGATTCCACCAATTCAAAAATTGTTATACACATTTGCTTATTTTTTCATATTTTTATTATCAATACGTTTGGATTTTAGAGTAATGGTAGCAATTATATGTCTGGTAGTTTTGGTATATTTTATTGAACTGAACAAGGAATATTATTTGGAATTAGGTTCAACTATAACTAACAATGCTGATAAACAAGTTTATGATGATCACGCATATTGGATAACATTGGATTGGCCATTTAAAGTGCGTTTGTTTCCGATAAACCCTGATCAATTTTCAATAATTAATAAATTTGAAAATATATTGTATTATTTTATAATTACATTTATGGTTTTGGGACTCGTTGCTTATCGCGGTGAAATTACAATTGCTCTACACAAGAGGAATGATTTGTCTTGGTTTCAAGTATTTAGTGATACGCATAAATGTAAAATAGCTGAACGATTGCCATTTTTCCATTATGTAAGTGTTGGATTAGGTTTCAGGTCCGCTACAACAAAATAATACAAAAAATTAAATAACTAACATATTACCAAAAACAATTACTTAAATATTATACACGCTATAATATTTATATAAAATTATTATGGAAATCAATACAGAAGCAACAAGAAGCGCTACAAATATGGTATTACTTAATAGTATACAAACTGGTAACCGAATTGTGGATACAATAATTTTAACTATTTTACTTAGCAGTATGAATTATTTCTTTAAATGGCTCAACAACAATGTGTTGGACAATCTAGAAATCAGTAAAATATTAAACTATGAATATATTATTCATTATTTTACCAAGAAAAATGTAGTTGAATACGAGGGTAAAATATCTTGTAATACAAATTACTATGATAACCAAATACACCAAACAACTTCATTTAGCGACTGTTTCAAGGCAATTTGGTTCCATATTATAGAAAATGTTAAGGAAAACAAAACAATCTATTCTATAAAGGAACATATGGTTTCGCAAAATATTTATTCCAAAGACGATACGGGGATTTATATGGTAAATCAAAAGGACAAGTTTCTTATTTCGGAGAAGCTTGATATATATGCATACACATACATTGATAGTGAAACTTCAGGTGATAATGAAAACAAAGGATCTGCGAAAAGAACCATTTCACAAAAGACAGAACGTATTATTATCCAGTTGTATTCTTATAAAAATGAGATTGAAACTATTAAACAATTTGTTGAAGATATAACAAATAAATATGTTTCATCTTTGGAACAAACTCGCAAGGATAAAAAGTTTATATATACACTAACAAATCTCAAGTTTGAAGACAGTCCCTCGGAACGATGGTCTGAGGTTGTTTTTGAAAGTACGCGGTCATTTGATAATTTATTTTTTGATAAGAAAATGATTACAATGGAAAAGATTGATCACTTCTTGAAAAACAAGGACTGGTATTATAGCAAGGGTATCCCATATTCACTTGGTATTGGTATTCACGGGCCGCCTGGTACTGGTAAAACGTCTTTTATTAAAGCACTTGCTACTTATACTGGACGTAATATTATATGTATATCTTTGAAATTAATTAAGACAAAGAAACAACTAGATAACATCTTTTTTGAAGAACGATATAATGATGATAATAAGCGACACAGTGTTACATTTGACAAAAAGATTATTGTGTTTGAGGATATTGATTGTATTGGTGATATTGTGATGGATAGAGAGAAGAAGAAAAATAAGAATAATAAAAATAGAGAAGATTTTAGTCTTGGTATAGGGCGAAAATTGAATTTGGATGAGATGACAATGACTTCCAAAGTCAATATGGGTGATTTACTTGAGACCATTGCTGAAATGGAGGAATCAACAAAAAAGGGGATTATGACAACAACAGTGAGCAAAGCTGTTACAGATGATGATCCGATTACACTGGATGATATATTGAATTTATGGGATGGTATTCGTGAAACACCGGGACGTATTATGATAATATCGTCTAACCATTATAATGATTTGGACCCTGCTCTAAAACGCCCTGGGCGCATTGATATCACATTAGAACTATCTTATGCGAGTAGGCAAGTAATTTACGAAATGTATAAGCACTTGTTTGAAGCAGATATGGACCCAACAGTGTTAGAACAAGTCAATGACAAGTTCTATTCCCCTGCTGAGATAATCAATATTTATATGAATGAGGAACAAGATAAAGAGCGGTTTATAACCAGATTAAAACTCAATGAGCACGTTTAAATCCACCTTTTCCGCTTCGCTTATAAAGGTGGAGCCAAATATTTCAAACAATCACAAATATTTCAAAAAAGTTAGTTTGACTCAACCTTTTAAAAGGTTGAAGAATCCTTTGCGTTTCTTGGTCTTCTTGCTCCTCTTCCTTTTAGATTTGGTCTTTTGGCTACTAGAACCGTAATCTTTCTCTTCCTTTCCTTCCTTTTTATCTTGACTTTTTTGTTCTTTTGTATCAGTCGGTCTATAACGCAAAAACCAAGAATCATATTCAGGTGTCTTCTTTTTATCTTTTAACTCTTTGAATTTCTCAGCCTTCTCAGCCCGCATCTCTTCAATTGTCTCCTGGTGACCCATACAGTTAATTGAAAATCGCCGCAACACGCCCTTTTGTGCCAACCGGTTCTTTGCCTGTACTTCAAACAAATACTTAGACATACACAAAATACGATCCTTATCATAATACGGTCTGTCCGCATACAAAAACGCCAAATAAAAACTCAACATAGTGTCAATGGTCGCCACTTTAACATCATAACCATCCTCTTTGACAATATTGTAACTATGGCACGCTAGTGGCTCATAAATAAACGCGACAGTATCACTACCAACTTGGATCTCATAATGCGGCGCAATAATTTCACCCACTGAAGGCCGCTTAATAATCTTGACATTTTTAATATCAATGTCATTCAATCGCTCTTTCACAATTTGAGCAGTAACTAAAGGATCCTCGGACAAAACATCAAAATCGGGAATCTTTTGTAGTTTTCGCTGTAACTGCTTAGGCATATATTTGGCATAAATAGAAATAGCATAGCCGCCAAAAAATACCACACCTTGATCTACTAAAGTCTTCTGAACATTTTCGTAAATCTCATCTGCTTTCTTATCATCGGCCATTTTGCGCTGGAAATCAATGTGTGCGCATTGACTAGCGGTTAAGGGATAATGTTTATTAAGCAGTGTTAAGCGCTTCATCACTTTTTCCCAGCGAGACACATCACCGGCAGGACGCGATAGTTCTAAATACATTCCCATCCGAAGCAAGTTGGGTGGCGCATATAAGATTCCGGATATTTTGATGGCCTCCTTCTTAATAGAGTTGAATAATTCCTTGGGCAACATAGTAATATCAGCAACCGGAATGAAATTAACAAATACCTTAAATGTGCCGTAATGCTGACCCGATTTAGCCTCAACCTCAAAAAAACCTTCTTTTACATAAATATCAGCAAGTTCCTTTGCGTCATTGAGTGCGTTAAAACTGTAAAAATCGTAATCAGGAATTTCAATGTCTTTGTTATAGAATTGATCTTGTTTTGGTAATATATTATTGATCGCAGTGCCACCATAACAAATGGCTTTTTTCTTCCGTAAAAAGGCTTCAACAATGTTAATTATTCTTTTAATATCAGGTGAATTAGCTTCTTTTCGGCCTTGACGTTCCTCGGCTTTATCCACTGCGGAACGAAGAATTGCTAATTCACACTCTTCAAAACTCATAGTTGAATCACAAATGTTTTTTTTCATAATAATATTATAATATATACAGTTAAAATATTATTTTTAGAATTGTCTCTAAGAAGTCTAAACATCCAATTTATAAAACGATCCCTCCACAGTTCTTGTTTCATATGAATATGTTGGATTTTGTGGTACTGGGTCGTCAATAACAGTTACAATAGGTCTTAGCTTTAATGGTTTTAATGCGAAGGCGTGTCCATCTTCGTTAAAAAACATATCATTTTCTTCTACATTTGCGTCAACCGTTTGATAACGCATAGCGAGCATTTGAACGCCTAATGAACGCATAACAGCAGCGCTTGGATTATTCGGATTGGCGCCTTTATTCGGTATTCCAATTGTCATTGCTCGTCTATTTTGATTAATTAAATCATCAGGTGTTTGTGTATATTCAATATCACTGTACCTTAATAATTGCATAAATGTAGAATTACTTGTCATATTTACAAACTCGTAAAATTCACCACAATCTTCTTCACAGTCATCACATAAACAAGTCGTATTACTTCTATCCACAATAATAACAATTTTGCCCATCATTTTAGAAATATTTACATCGCCAAAATTTCGTATACGTCCCTGGTCGTCTTTATATTCATAACTATAATCAGGACCCATTAGACGGTTGCCAATGCTTTGTAACATCTGTGAAAAATTCTTATACATTGCTTTGTTTTCACTCTTTATTCTCAAATGGAAAATAATAGGGTCATTCGGATTTGGACTATTATCAGTAAAAGCATTATTAACCACTGTATTTATTACATCACTAAACTTAATATAGTTGAATGTCTCTTTGACACAATAATTGTCTACAGTGGACGTGGCGACAACTGGTTCATCATTAATTGAGTAAATTTCAAAGTCTAAACCTCTTACACCTTGCTTCAATAGATCTTGTAATGAGCATAATGAAACATAATCATTTCTATAATTGCCGCCGCTACAACAGTTATATGCGGTTTTAATGTAATAATAACACAAGGGTTGTAACTCTTCTCTTCCGCTACTAGATCCATTTGAAAAACTTAATGACGTTATTGCTGTGTTCTTTTCACCGTATACAGTGTCCATTATATTACAATTACGTTGAGCCTTACCATTTATCATCTTTGTAAATATTACAATACCGATTACTGCGCCGATAATACCGCCAGCAGCCAGTCCTGATGCTCCCATAACCGCTTGACCAATTATACTAAGCATTATTGTTAGTATTAATATCATAAAAATACCACCAACCGTGCCAGTGCCATTAAAATAGAAATAATATAAGAATGCCATTATAATAGTTAAAAATGTTAAGAATGTCAACAATGTAATTGCTGTGTTTTCTTGCATTTCTAATAAATCATTAATACCTTTTTTAACAACGTCACCTGCTTTATTTAGTCCTCCTGACAAATTTGGTTGTTGTTGTGGTTGTTGTGCCATTATCTGTATTATATTAATTGTATAAAATAATAATAAAATTCATTGTTAAATTAATATTAATATTATGCTAGTTATAATTAGTTAAAAAAATAATATGTTAGTATTATAATTACAATTAAATGCCAGGAGGACTTATGAATCTTGTATCTGTTGGACAACAAAATATAGTTTTAAACGGTAATCCTTCTAAAACGTTTTTCAAATCAACTTATGCTCACTACACTAATTTTGGTCTACAAAAGTTTCGTGTTGATTTTGAAGGTTCTAAAACATTACGACTATCTGAGCAATCTACATTCACATTCAAAATACCTAGATATGCTGATTTACTAATGGACTGCTATTTGTCGGTTGCTTTACCGAGCATTTGGAGTCCAATTATGCCGCCACAACAGGATGCTACAACTCAGGAATGGGCTCCTTATGAATTCAAATGGATTGAAAATTTAGGAGCAAAAATGATTTCAAAAATCAGTATCACTTGCGGTAATTATACACTCCAGGAATATTCCGGTGATTACTTACTGTCAGCTGTTCAGCGTGATTTTTCAACCGATAAGAAAGAATTGTTTGACGTAATGAGTGGCAATACAACGGAAATAAATGATCCCGCGAATGCTGGCTCACGTGTCAACTCGTATCCAAATGCGTTTTACACGGATGCGTTAGCTGGTCCTGAGCCGTCTATTCGTGGCCGCATTTTGTATATTCCCCTAAATGGTTGGTTCGGTCTTAAAAGCCAAATGGCTTTTCCTTTGACATCGCTCCAATATAACGAGTTACATATTATCGTCACAATGAGACCAGTTAATGAGTTATTTCAAATCCGTGATGTGTTTGATTACGCTTATAATTATCCTTATATAGCGCCCAATTTTAATTCGTGGTATATGCAATTCCATCGTTTTATACAACCACCCCCCGACATTGACTTATGTATTGGTTCTTATCTTGATACTAGAACATTATGGAACGCGGATGTGCATTTAAATTGTACATACGGCTTCTTATCCAATGATGAAGAGCGTCTCTTTGCTATGGAAGAGCAGAAATATTTAATAAAACAGGTTCACGAGCAGATATTTTACAATGTGACTGGACCTAATAAGGTGGAACTTGATTCGCTTGGTATGGTGTCTAATTGGATGTTTTATTTTCAGCGCAGTGACGCCAATTTGCGCAATGAGTGGTCTAATTACAGCAATTGGCCCTACAATTATATGCCTCTAGATGTAGTCCAAGCATCAGCGTCAGGTAATTATCTTATTTATCGCTCCGATGGATCTCAACCACCAATTTTGGTGCCTACCTATATAGGACCCGGAGTAAATCCAAATGGCAACCTCACGGGTCTGCTAATTACGTCAAATTATTCACCCGAGAATGATAAGCAAATTTTAGTCGGAATGGGTATTTTGTTAGATGGGTCGTATCGTGAAAATATTCAGCCAGCGGGAGTTTATAACTACATTGAGAAATATACTAGGACGAGTGGTAATGCGCCTCAAGGTCTTTATTGCTACAATTTTAGCATCCATTCCAATAATTCAAATTTACAGCCATCGGGCGCAATAAATATGAATCGGTTTACACAAATAGAGTTGGAATTTACGACAATTATTCCGCCACTGGATCCCTTGGCACAGAGTTTAACCATTTGTGATCCTATAACAAAACAGGTTATTGGTGTCAATAAACCCACTTGGCGTATTTATGATTACAATTTTAATCTAATGCTGTTTGAAGAGCGCATCAATATTGTACACTTTATTGGCGGCAATGTGGGACTAATGTATGCGACCTAATTCCACCTTGTCTTAACTTCGTGAACCTTTTAATCCACCTTTTAAAAGGTGGAGCCAAACATACAATAATGGAACAACAATATTATTATATTATTTTTAACTTAAAGAAACAATATAATATTATTTTTAACTTAAAGAAACAAATGTGTTTTTTATTCAGGAGTTTTGGCTCCACCTTTTAAAAGGTGGACAAGGTGGCATTGGACGGCGTCGGTCCTAGATCATAATACGCCCCTGTAATTGTTGTTGACACTGGGTAAGCTGGAGCCGTTCTATATTGCTGTGGCTCAGCTGAATACTGATACGCCAATTCATCGTCTAGCATTCTCGCCTGCTGATCATAGACCTCTTGCCAAACTGGTACACCGTCGTAAGATATAGGCACTTCGGCATTTGCGTTAATAACGGTTGCTTCTGACCCCATATCTGTCGTTAAAGAAGAATATTGAGGTGTCTGATTGTATGTTAATATACCGGCATCATAATCGGCTTCAGGTCCATCATCAACCTTTTCGGGTGGCTGTTTTAGCATTGATTGGCAACCAAATTGCCAGCAATCGGAATCGGTTGAACATTGACCTTTAGTCTTAGAACATCTAGCATCCGGTCCGCAAAAATTAGAGCAAGATTTGTCAGTGTTAATAGGCAAGTCAATACTATGTGTATATTGGTTGTCGTATGTTTTGACGTCGTATATATTTTGTTCAAAGCCTTCTTTACACCTTTTATCATTTAAACCACCCACTCTGTGGGCGGAAATGAGTAAAGGAAACTGTTGCCATTGAGCATTTTCAATGCGAAATGGCGAAAAAATAGCACTTCTAATTATACTTGTATTTGTATTTGTACTGTTAGTTCCTTTTAAGATAAAGTAATTATTCATTAGATAGCGAAACCAATTGATAATTAACCACGCAAATAAAATACATAATCCAGCTAACAAAATATTGGTTTTGTTTTTATTTAAAAATGTTGTTGACATTATACAATATAAAAATAATTTATATTTAAGGAATGGTATAATAAATTTAATATATATTTATTATAAATAATGTCAACAGATGCGATAGATAATGTACAAAATTCAAATGATCCAACAGAAGACCCAAATTTTAAACAGTTTTTTGCTAATTTTGGCGTAACAACTGGTATTATTATTGGTTTTGTTGTTCTAGGGTCCATTGGACTTTATATGGCTAAAATAGCACAATCAGGAATTTTACCAACAAACCCACTATTTAAACCGTATACGTGTGATGATAATACTGAAAAGGTTACATCTGGGGAGATTGAAATGAATATAGTGCGAGAATTTGGACTAAAAGGTCTTGGTTGGATGATAGGACAATCACCAATAAGCGCATATTCTCAGCAAGCTACTTTTGACGAAAAGGCATTTGAAAAAACGTTCAAGGGTGGTTATATTAAAAGTTTATTTGATGCGACTCAACCTTTGAATAAAAAACTTGATTGGAAGTCTACTAATATTTCTTTGTGGCGTTCTGATGTACTAAATGAGATGGTTTCTTCTAGTTTTAATATTATCCAAACAGTATTCGGATCGGCTAGCTCATTAAACGAATCCGTAGCTATGTTTTTGTTTGGTTTATTTGGAATATCTTGTCTGCCATTTTTAATGCTCTTTAATTTAGGTAACAGTTTTTGGAGACATTTTACCTCCTTGGCTAAAGTAAAATTTTCTTTAACTGAAGGACTAGAATTTTTGGAAATGAAAACACGAGAAAAAAATGGTGAAACTGATTTTGGTCCACCACCTCCAGGATTATTATCAGTGCTTGGAATAGTAAAACAAAAGAAACCAGATGATATAACATTTTGGGAAAAATTTAAATTTGGTTTGAAGTGGATAGTTACAACAATAGGACTAACCTTTTACTTTTTAGTATCTATGATGTTATTTTCACCAGTATTTGTCACATTCTATACATTTTTTAAACCTCTATTAGCAAAATATAGAGTGAAATTGAATGACACTTATTCAGGTGATTCAGGAGCTGGTAAATCGGAATCTAAGGGAGTATTCTCATTTATTCGCGACACATTTGCTTATAAACGAAGTTATATTATATTTTTGTCAATACTTAACTTGTTTACGCAAACAAATACTTATTTAGGCACATATTATTTTATCGCAGTCATTATTGCTGTCATATTCGCAATTGTATATTGTAACATTTTTGTGTCCAAAAAATCTAGTAATGATAATACAATGATTCCTATGAAAAAGGACAGTAATTCAGGTGACAATAATGACGACGAATTAGATAGCGATAATGAAGCTGATGATTGCGTTGATGAAAAGAATCAACTTATGGTAATACAGGACCAAATTAACAAAATTGTTAAGGAAGATAAGACATTGACAGAAAAATGTATTAATACAAACCAAAGAGAAACAATAGAGTTAATTAATCAAGTAATTCAAGTTTGCGAACTAGCTAAAACAAATCTTTCAACTGACAAATCTAAACCTTTAACAAAGAAAGAACTAACAGATAAACCAGATTTTAAGCAATTAGATGATGATGTAAATACTCTTGTAAAACTATATTTCAGTGGCGGTGATCTGGGAAGACCTCTGTTAGTATTAGACGCAAGTGATGAGCTGCAAACACAAATTAAAAAATTAAATGCTCAATTAAAATATTTAAAGAATTATCAAAAAGCACTAGAAAGCGCATATGATAAATGTAAACTGTCTTTAACTACTTTTGCTGATGCTTCGGGAATAAAACCAGTTCCAGAGTTTAACAAATCATTGTCAAATTCTTTTCTTCAATTAATGACTGCTGTTCAGCAAGGAGAGCAAACAATGTATACAATAAGACCTCAAATACTAGACATAATAAATGATTATATTAAACAACAGGAGGAGTCTAATAGTGTTCCTGCTCCTGGCCCTGATCTAAAAGCGGGTCTAACAAAAAATTCTTTGAACCCATTTAAGAAAGAAAAAGCCAATTTGTTGTATATGGAAAAGGTTATGCCATTAGAAAACACAATTAAACAAATAAGCACAAATTTGTTGCCGGGCAAAGATATATTATTGGATTTAATATTACCTCCTCCTAGTGATCCTCAAGTAGATAATTGGATAAAGAAAATACAGTCAGAAATAGCAGAGTATGACAGGGCAATAAAGGCTGAACCTATATTTGAAAGCAGTCGTGTTGTTAAGTTAACTTCTGCTCCTTCATCTAGTTCTAGTTCTAGTTCTAGTGCTGGTTCTAGTTCTAGTTCTAGTTCTAGTTCTAGTTCTAGTTCTAATCCTAATTCTAATTCTAATTCTAATTCTAATTCTAATTCTAATTCTAATTCTAATTCTAATTCTAGTTCTAATTCTAATTCTAATTCTAGTTCTAATTCTAATTCTAGTTCTAATTCTACTCCTCCTTCTACTCCTGGTTCTAGTTCTAGTTCTAATTCTAGTTCTAATTCTAATTCTGTTGTTGGCAAGAGTAATCAAAATAATAACCAATATGCCAAAAGTGGAAATTTTAATAAAGACATGCGGCCGGAAATAGACAATAACTTATTTCTAGGTGGCTCGGGCTCAGATGGTAGCAGAAAACGAACCAAAACAAGAAGAAATCAATCTCCTGAAAAAACAGAATACAAAATAAGATTTGTATAAAAATATAAAGAGGTTTACACCTTTGAAGATTTAAATCCGCACGCCAAAGGCGTGCTATTTATATCATTCAAAGGAAACGTTGCCGATAAATTGTTATTTTGCGATTACAATTTAAATAAAAAATAAGTATATCATTTATTATAGATAAAAATGCCAAAATCTAATAAAAAGAAAAACAAAAATAAAAACAAAACCAAACAAAATATTGTAAAGGGTGAAATAGTATCAGATATTCCATCTAGTAACAAATCCGAATCAAGTGACTCGGATTCTGAATCCGGAACAGGAACAGAATTGCTGCCATTTGTTAGTATATGTACTCCAACATTCAATCGTAGACCATTCATTCCATATTTAAAGAAATGTTTTGACCATCAAACATATCCCAAGGATCGTATAGAATGGATCATTATTGACGATGGTACGGATCCAATTGAAGACTTAGTAAAAGACATTGAGCAAGTCAAATACTTTTATTACGAGGAAAAAATGCTACTAGGCAAGAAACGCAATTTAATGCACAGTAAATGTTCAGGCGACATTATTATTTATATGGACGACGACGATTATTATCCACCAGAACGCATATCGCACGCAGTAGAAACGTTACTTGAAAACCCATCATTCCTAGTTGCTGGTAGTAGTGAAATGCATTTCTATTTTGATTCAAGAAACCAAGTGTATCAATGTGGGCCTTATAAGGATTACCACGCAACAGCGGCAACATTCGCTTTTAAAAAAGAGCTGCTATTAGAGACTAGTTATAATGAGGAAAATGCTTTAGCAGAGGAAAAACACTTTTTGAAAAATTACACTATTCCATTGAAACAACTGGACACATTAAAGTCTATTATGGTCTTTTCACATAAGCATAATTCATTAAACAAGGAGAAAATGTTGGAAAATATGGAATCAACCAAGACAAAGTTGTCGCGTTATACAGTAGATGATTTTATTAAAGACCCTGAATTAAAAAAATTCTATATGATAGATATGAATGACTTGTTAACAAATTACGAGCCAGGGAAACCGGAAAATAAACCCAAATTGCTGGAACAAATTAAAAAAATGGAAGAAGAACGTAATAAACGACTAGAAGATCATAACAAGATGCTTATGGCACAAAGTCGTATTTTTTCAAATCATTCTCAACAACCTCAGCAGCAGCAAATAGACGAATTAAGAAAACATTATGAAAAGCAAATGGATGAAAAGATTTATTTAATTAATGAACTCTTGAAGAAAATAAAGGATCTTAATGCGGAACTGAGTAAATATAAAGACGCTGAAAATAAAGACATATAACCTGTATGAACTTAATATTTCTGAAACAATTTATATTATTAATTTATTAATTCAAATAATATAAAGACAACTACCTTTACTAGTATATAATAGTAAGTAAAATATGCCGTATTACGACAATGACAACAATGACGCCAACTCGTTGAGTACCAATGATAGAATATTGGAGGCGAAGAGACAGTTACAAAGGAATGACAAATATTTCCAACGGGTTACTAGAACTGTCCTTGATAATGAAAAGACAAAAAAAAGAGATGATGGTAAAGAATATTACAAGAAGGTGTATGTTAATCTCTATGGCAGCGGATCAATAGGAACTAAGATCCGTAATGCGGTAACTGGTGAAAAATATGAGTACAAGGTTGGGAGCATTGATCAAGATATGTTTTACTCAGTTGCTCTTTGTAGTGGAGAGAATGGAATGAAGGAATCGTTGGCTCTTTTTTATGACTCACCGGAGCAATATGAGAACCATATGTTCCAAAATCTTGATATTACGGTAAAGAACAATTGGCATAATGATTGTATCAAGTTCAAGAAGGAGATTGGATTGATTGACTAGTCCACCTTTAAGAAAGGTGGAGCCAAACCACTATTTTAGAAAGAAATCCGGTTTAAAAAAAATAATTTATGCTTTAAAGTATAAATTATTGTATAACAAAGTCATAATTGAAATACTTAATTTGAGCAACAAATAAAAATAAACTCATCAACCATTTGAATTGTTTGGCTCTTTGCTTCGCTGAACGCTTTCTTAAAGGTGGAAAGAATTAGTCCGCTTCGTGTTCATCCTCCGACACTACAATATCTTCTGTATCCTCAGCATCTTCTTTGGTATACTTATCTAGATAACGATAAATCCGATTAATGTCCAATTTGGAGATTTCATAATTCTCAAATAATGCCAAGATCTCGCTATCATTCGCAGGATATTTGTTCTTAATATCCAAAAAGAAAGCAAACATATCTTTCTTATCCATCGCTAATTGCTGGCACAAATTCTGAATGAATATAGAATTGTTATATTCAGTAGAGTATTTTGTTAGTACCTTTGTGAAACGAACCTCTGTTGGATTGAACTTCTGTTTGTTCTTCTTCTTTACGTTAATTTGCTGGAATAATTCGTGATATAAACTATTATTCTTGAATGTTTTGACTAAAGAACTCATCTCATTAAATTGCCAAATCTGCTTCTGAAATGTGATACGATCAATATAATCCGCAAAACACATATTATCCAATATCTTTAAATAAAATGGAATGGCTTCATCTTTATCCAATTTGCCAAGCACATCAATAATATTCTCGTGCCATAATAGACCTACTATTGTTCTGTCGGTCTCATTCATAATTGTTAGATGGTCTTCTATCGGATAATGGTTATTAATTAACTTCTTTGTGATCTGTCGTGTATCATCATTATAAGACTTCATTAAGAAAATATTTTGAATAATATTGTTATTAAGTATATCATTTTTGTTTTTATACAGCTCATAAATAGTGGTCATTTTCCTTAAATCGCCCTGAATAAAGTGAATTATGTTAGTTCTCATACTTTCATCAATGGTTGGAATCATTACATTTAAAATGCTATTCATCTGGATCTTAGTTGGCGGCTTTAGTTCAATGACATTACATACTTTCATTAGTTCCTTGATTTTCTTATCAATATGATAATTGCCAATACATATAATTGGGTTCATTGTCATCTCTTCTAGTCGTTGCTTCTTCGTCTTCTTGGGTCTGATGATTTTAATTAGCGAATTTATACCACCCTTGTCACCATTATTCATCCCGTCAATCTCATCCATCACAATTGCGATACGTTTTACCTTCTTGTGAAACAAACTCATAATATTTTTGTCCGACATATTGTGCTTTGTAATTGTGTCAATAATAGACTTGTTGCGAATATCACCAGCATCATATTTGACAACATCGTAATCCAATTCCTTCAGAATATTTGTAACGAATGTTGTTTTACCTGAGCCTGGATCCCCGTAAATATAGATACCTTTTTTGGTGGTTAAGTTGTGTTTGTTAAGTTCAAAGTCCTTTAGAATTGCTTTCATTTTATTGGCATCATCTTCTCTACCTAATAAATTATTAATATCAATAATGTTCATTTTGTTAGTTAATATATATTTTATGATGTTCTTTTTATGTTAGTTTTTACTCAATCCAAGTAATTTATTATTTATTAAGGTATTGTAGGATCAAATTTGTTAGTTTGTTTAGGTAGAAGGAGGCTCTTCATCGCTAGTATCACAAGGGTTCTTTGCTCCATAGGTTATTCCATCCCAAGTTACACTACAATTTTTTGCCCAAGTATATTTAGAACACGTCCCTGTATCTCCATTAAAAGGCGACACATTGAAATTCATCGTATTTTGTTCATTTGTTCCAGGCAAATTACACTTTCCTAAACTCTTTACATTATAGCACTCTTCGCCATTCCCCTTTAAATCCATCCAATAATCAGGACAAGAACCTACAATGGGCGGCCAAACAACTGTAGAACTTGATTTAGACAATGAATAACCTATTACAACTAACAAAATAATTAAACCAATAATAGCAATTGTTAGTATTATACTTTGAAAATTCATTTCCATTATATAAATAATTATATATTTTTTTTATGGATGTATTATAATATGAATAACAAAAAGGATCAACAAAGTAAAAACAATGGACGAATTGACTTATTAAATCCTCCAGACATATCTAATTTATTCGCAATGTATGACAAAATTCCGGCAAACCAATGTGTTACTTTTAGGAACGCGACTTTAGGTCAATTAGAGGAGACACCTTTGTCCCTAGCATACTTTTCAAAGGAAAATATACAAATTCTTCAAAATGGGATACGAGCCGGTGTATATCAAAAATCCAATGGCCAGTATGTAATTGGCCCGCAAGATTGTGATTCCTTAAAGATCATTATGCGTGGTATTTTTCTCCAATATTCTGCTAATTTGCCTTACAAAATCTCTGATCAGATTCGGGAATTAAATAAGATGGTTTTAGAGTTCTCTATTCCTAAGGTGTTTGGTGAGACACAGGGATACATTAAGTATTTAAGTGATGCGAGTACACTAGTTGTCCCATTGGCTTCACCAATTGTGGAGACACAATTTGATAAGAGATCGTATAAGATGCCCAAATGGTTTTAAAGCTTTACTTTTAAAGCTTTACTTTTAAAGCGACTGTTTAAAGCTTTACTTTTAAAGCGACTG